>OHKW01000895.1_pt1 | contig 15286 bp, 9 predicted proteins | sample 1568931 | NCBI WGS metagenome assembly OHKW01 (sample SAMEA3879536, study PRJEB24766) | human gut metagenome | biome: human-associated habitat; feature: feces | place: USA | collected 1985/1987 | reverse complement strand
ATAATCGACTTAAACGCCGCTTCTTGGTCAAATTTTGCCTTTCCTGCCATTACTCTCTACCTCTCCTTTCAAAAATTCCTCTATAAAGGCTTTATAGTCCTCTGATACGGTGGACTTCTCCGCATACTCAAATATATCTGTTCTGTTTGCCTGTGCTTCCTCTACCGCTACCGCTGACCGAATATAGGTCTTATATATCGGTGCAGAAATGTACTCGCTCAACTGTTCCGTAAGTTCCTTTATCTGCTTGCTGATGTTTGCTCTCGGATTGAACCTTGTAAACAGAATACCCGTTATCTTTACATTAGGATTGCAGTACCGCTGTACGCTCCTTACTGTTTCGTTAAGCTGGTTAATTCCTGTTGTGGCAAATATGCCCGCTGTGGTCGGTATCAGAATATCACCTGCCACCGTAAATGCGTTTACGGTCAACACACCCAAAGAGGGCGGCGTGTCTATAATGATATAATCATACTTTTCCGCTACGGGGGCAATAGCTTCTTTCAAACGGTGTTCTTTTCCCGTCTGTGATAACTCTTGCTCTGCTCCTACCAGCATAATGTTTGGTAATATATCATACCCGCCTTTCATACAAAAATCCATTAAAATCATAGCTCAAAATCATTTTATGTGCAATGGAGTTTTTCTTACCGAAAGTGAGTTTGAAAGGCAATCAAAGCCTTGTCATCTGCCACGCCCACGTCTACGAACCGGTGTGATTATCTGCTGTTCCGCTTGTGCTTTTAGCTGCTCCTCTGAAGAATGATTTCTGTTGTATTTCACACGATAATCATATTCCTCGGTAAAATCATCATATACAGACATCTTGTAACGCATACTCCGCATGGATTCTTCGGTATATCCCATTCTGTCCTGATACTTCTTTAGTTCTTCAATTCGGTCATCAGAAGGTGGCGGAAGAAGTTTAGCACGTTTTTCCAGAGAGAGCTTGCGGTATTCTGCTGGAGATGGAAACGGCTTATTTTGAACCGGCACAGTTGACGAATTGTTATCAAGTAATTCGTCTAACTCATCCTCATTATCTGGTTCTACGTCGGTTGAGTTATTTGTTGTGCCAAACTCTGTTGATATCCGTGTATCCGCTTGCCGGGGTAAAAATGAAAAAGTGCATAAGTGTGATATACACTGATATACACAGTATACATGGAATCCGGCAAAAAAATGTTGGGTTATGCCCGAGAAATTGCTTATTTTTCAAAAACAGTCGCCAAGAAAAGAAATACGGCACAGCGGTTTTTATGCCTTCTGTGCCGTAATTGTGATGTTTACGTGATGGATCGTTAATTGTTACTTATCTTTGATTATTTGACGGAATGTCTTTTCCTTTTATCAAATACCATTACACCTGTCAGAACACCGCCGCTGATATACAGCAGTGCAATCCAGAGGATCATATCACTGTTGTCACCGGTCTGCGGAAAATCCGGACCTGTCGGCTTGCCTGGCTCAGACGGTGTTCCCGTAGCCGGAATCTCAACTGCCGACTTCTTGTAGCCGCAAACCTTGCACTCCTCATGCTTGGAGCCCTTTTGCGTTGCGGTCGCTTCCTTGTCAACAACCCACTTGAAGTCGTGTACCGCCTTATCGGCCTTATCTCCGCAGGAGCACTCATGCCAGTGGTTGTCGGGATCGTACTTCCACTCGCTGCCGTAGCTGTGAGTATGCTCACCGTCGCCTGTGCCGCTATCGCGCAGAATCGTCAGCGTGTAGGTTTTAGCACCGATTTTCACGACAATGTCGGTTCTGCCGCTGTCGGGGATGGCAACGGTTGCGCTGCCGCCGGTGGACAGATCCTGTCCGTTGATGCTCACGGACTCGCCGTTTCCAGACACCGCTGTGACTAGCGTAGATGTTGCTCCGCTATCATTTTGCAGCGTATAGGTATAGTTCGTTCCGTTGGCGGTAAAATCGCCGAGCCCCACTGCCAGACCTTCAAAGGTCAGAAGGTCATTACCGGGCACTGTGGCTCGCACCACTACGCGGGTACCAAGCTGGGAGAAGGTGACGGTTTCCGTCTGGAAGGTTTCCCCGGAGATGGCACCGCCAATACTGGTCTTTTTCGTTTCCAGAACGGTTCCGGCAGCATCCAACAGCGTGGCCACCAGCACTGCGCTAGTCTGAGGCTGCAGGGAGTTGTTACGCAGGGTAATGTCGGCGGTGCTGTGACCGTTGCCGTCGTTCCCCTGTGTCACATCCACTGTCATCCGCTCTCCGGTGCGGGCCAGTGCGCCGGTCATATGGACGCTGGCCTCGCTGTCACTGCCGTCATACTCCGGCAGGCGCTGATTGCTTCCCGTTCCACCGATCTGACCTTCCGCCCACGCCTCAGCGTACAGATAGGTACCCACATTTGGGATCTCTGTTTTGCCAATGGAGTTCATATACTTGCCCAGATCATAGGTCAGGTCCAGTGTAAAGGTTCCCTGATCGATGCGGGCGAGGGCGCTGTCTTCGGAAATTGTAATTTCATTATCGCGAACCGATACACCGTTTGTGGTGCAGGCTACCTCTGCATGTTTGGTATGCAGATCATCGGCATAGAACGCAAGCTTCACCTCGCGACCATTTTTGCCGGTCAGAGTGGCGGCAGAGGAATTATAGAGGGTCATGCGCACCGTGCGCTTGCCGGCGCTCTCCGCAATCACTTCCATTTGCGAGATGCCAATGTCGGGATAATCCAGATACACTGTGCCTTTTTCGTTGATGCCGCTGGTAGCGGTGATGGTATAGCCCGGGTTGGTCACGTGGTTCCCCACATGGTGCCAGACGGTAAGGGTGGTGCTTTCATTGGGCAGCAGTTTTTCCGTAAGGGTGGCGGTTTCCCCGCTGCCAAGCTTGACCGTTAGGTTTGTCACATCGTTCAGCCCGGTGTTGCGGATGGTAAAGCGAATGGGTGTCAGGCTGTTCAGCGCCAGCGTTGCATAATCCACACCGATCTGTTCCACTGCCACCGCATCGGTGACAAAATCAGAGGTAGCGGTATAGAGGTTCGTTTTCTCACCCGGAACGGTCACGCCGCCGATTACCTGCGGGTTTTCATCGTCATAGAAGGTGGCCTGAATGACAGCCTGCACCTGATTGCTGCCGCTGACATAGGCATCAAAGTGGTCAGCCAGCGTGCGATCCGGCAGCTCTGCCAGTTCCAATGGTGCGGAGAGAGTATAGGTATTTGTGGCATAGCGCAGCTTGGCCGCCTTCAAAATGCCGTGATCTACCGCGCCGTTGACGTCATTGACAGTCTCATTCCAGACGATGGTAAGATCATTGAGGCTGCGATGATCCCTGCTGAGGGAAGCGAAGCGGAAGTCTCCGCCCACGACGGCGTTGCCGCTGTTAGTCAGGGCAGACAGAGAGCCAGGGAAACTGTTGGACATGGTGCCACTGCCGTCCACAGCCAACAGCTGGATATCGCTGCTGCCGTCTCGGACACTGTGCCAACCGATGACAAATCGGTCATCCCCGCTGCCGAAGTTGGCTGCAACGACCTGGGGGTTTTCGTCAAGATTGCTGTCACAGGTCGCCAGCATGGCTGTACCGGGAGTTCCGTCAGCAGCCACGGTACAATAGGCGATCTCGTAGGCGGAGGTATCTCCGGTTCCGCTGCGGTCCAGCGAGTAAACCGCCATAGCGGTTCCGTCGGGCAGCATGGCCGCCTGCAACGCCTTCACGCTGCCAGTAGCACCGTTATAAAGCATTTGGGCATTGCTCCAGTCGCCGTTACTGCTGTCATAGCAACTGTACATGATACAATCTCTGGTCGTGAAGTTCAGCAAGTTGCTGCCCTGCGTACCAGGATCTGGGGTGTAGACGCTGCGCCAGAACACGATGGCCTTGCCGTCGCCGCCCACTGCCGTGGCTGGGGCCAGATCCGGCGTGCCGTCGTTGGTTAGGCGGGTGGAAGTCCAGGTTGTGCCGTTATAGACGGACACTACGATCTCCGTGCTGTTCATCAGCAGGTTTTGCTCTTCCAATGTCACTGGATCACCGGCATTTTTACCCGGCAGGTCGGTGCCCATGCGAACCCAAGCAGCCGCCGCGAAGCTGTCAGTACCGGACAAAGAAACGCTCGTGTCGCCGTAGCCGGAGAATCCTGTAGGATTGTCAATTTTGCTGGAGACAGAATAGCCGCTGCCATTGAGGGTGGAGAAATGTGCCCGGCTGTCGTAAATACTGCTGCTGTTGCCGTCGTTGATGTAGGCCAATACCTTCCCGTCATCGCTGAGCTGTGGATAGGATGTTGGGTTGGCATTGGTCTGGATGTTTTCCAGTCCACTGGTGGAGTTCAGAGAGAACAGTCTCATCCGCTGCTGGGGCTGGCCCCAAGTACGGGCATATTGCTCCAGATAGTCCCGGCTTTGGAGCGTTGCACTTCCAGAAGCCACCTGCATTCCGCTCTGGGCCGCCGCCATCCGCAGCGAGGCAAGGCTCAGCCCACTGGTGGCGTTATTCCAGTAGTTGTCGATTGTTTTCCAGTCATTAAAAGTCTTGGTGCCTCCAAGGGTTCCGGAGGCGATCACCGCCTCGTAGGAGATAAACAGGAAGCTGGCCACAAATTTGATTCCCACTTCGCTTTGGATTCCCAGGGCCTGACCGTTGATCTGGCGCTTTGTCTCGTCGGCAAGATAGGTGCGGGAAAGGAACTTATTCTGACTGTCCACATCCAAATTGCCGAATAGACCGATCTTCAGCGCCACGACCGAATAGTCAAAGCCAATGCCGCCAAACGCGTGGACATAGGCGTTGATACGCAGCGTGGTCAAAAAGTCATTCACTGCCGTGGCCGTAGGATCGCTCCAGGCAAGCTCTGTACCCTCGCCCTGCTGACCGTAGCGCACTGCGGTACGGAAATCCAGCTGAATGGCACCACCCAGCTCAAAGGTTGCTGTCAACGGCACGGGGCCAGCCATGGCGTTCACGCTGAATGTGAAGCCCACGCCAACGCCGGCGGTAAAGCCACCGCCTACGGTGAAAACCTCCCACTCCTTTTTTTCGGCGTTATAGCGGATTTCCGCTTCGTAAAAGCCCTCCAACTGCAAGTTGAGATCCGTGTTGGTGACCTTGCCGGCCATGGAGTTGGCTTTGTACTCTCCCTTAGGATTATAGGTACCCTTGGCCATCTGGCTCAGATCTCCGGTCCCGGGCACGCCCACTTCCAGGTTCTGCGTCAGCACATTCGCACCCAAGGCCACGCCGTCCTCAGAATAGTCCATGTCCTCCATCTCCAGCGTATTGTACCCGGCCCAAATCATGGCACGGAACACGGAAGGATCTTCGCTAGGGGTGATAATCATTTTGAACACGGATGTGTCCACCGGACCGCTCAGATCATCCAGCCGTCCAGTCAGCACCTTGAGAATGTTACTATCGCCCACTCCGCCAAAGTCAACGTCATTCACTCCACTGGAGTCCTTCATCGTCAGCAGAATACCGGTGACGCGGTCATCCTCTGTCACCTTGGGAACTCGGGTCAGATCAACGACCCGGAATGGCATTATTTTCTCTTGCAACAGGCTGCCGTTCAGGCTCAGCTGCGTTTTCATACCTACATCCTTGCCGTCGGCAATCCATCCGGAGGTGGTCATGGTGGCCTCTGTGAGGGTCAGATCGTTTTCCGCTACAGGGATGGATGAGAATGGGTATTGTTTGGTACTGCTGCTCTGGGTGGCAGGAAGAATGCCGTATTCGTCCGCCAGCTTGAGACTGTAATTCTTCGCATTGGCAATCTTCTCGCCCCAGAGGAACATGGTGGTGTGCAGGGTTGCTGTTTTAAAGCTGCTGTTAGGGCCAATTTTTCCAGTCGAGTTGCGGACATCCACCTTCTGACCGTTGGCAAGACCGTAATCAACGCTTTGCGCCACAATGAAGGGTTTGTTTTCCTCCCCCTCCGGCACGCGCTCCAGAGAGACAACGCCCTCTGCGGTGCGCATTACATCGTCCACGCCCAGCTTGCCGTTGACGGTCAGCAGCAGCGGATAGTACTTGTCGCCGTCAATTGCGCTGATCTCCAGAATGTACTCCAGCTGATCCAGAGCGGAAAGCGCCGTGGTGGTGCTCTCGCCCTTTTCGGCTGACCAGAACTGGGTGGAATCCAGATAGACGGTTATATTTCCCGCCGCATCCGTGGTATAGGTGTCGCCGGTGATGCCGCTGACAAGTGCTCCTGCCCTGGAGCCCAGCAGAGCTGTCTCGCAGTAGCCTCCGTTTTTATAAACGCCACCGCGAACGGTCACCGTTTTGTTCGCCAGAGGATTACCGCCAGGCGTGATGAGCGTCACAGATGCCCGGGCGACTCGACGAAGGCTGAAGGTATTCAAGGGATAAAGCTGCAGTTTTGTGGCATCCCGCTCGCCGGAACGCAGATTTTCTTTATAGATGGTGCCCAGATAAATATCCGCGCCGGAGCCGGACCGCAGAGACACCTCACTGGCGATTCCGTTGGGTTCGTAAAGCGCCAGCACGCCTTCACTGTTGGTCGTGACCGTTTTGGGCACACCTTTGCCGTCGGTGTATTGCAGCGTAGTTTCCGCTGCAGGCGTCAGCTGGAAGAGATAGAACTTATTTTGCAGCGTTTTCGCTGTCACCTGTACGTCGGCACGCATGCCCGTGGCGGCATGGGTAGCCGTGACGGTTGCGGTGCCGTTGGCCAAGGCAGACAGCGCCATTTTGGTTTCGGGAAGGTAGGAATCAAAGGAGAAGTTCCTGATGTCCTCATACAATCCTCCCTGCTTGTAGTTGACGGAAATGGCATTGCTGTTGCTGGAGAGCCACCGGATGCCGTCTTTAAAGGAGTTCCATCCGTACTCGTCATAGTTGATGCCTATGTACTCGATCAGCCCCAACTCCTGGCGCAGCTGCAAAATTTTAGCTGTATCGGTGGGCAGGTTGCCGCTGACCTTCGAGGTATTGTCCATGTTCAGCTTAGAAATCGTGTTTCCTTTGTCGTCCAGCACCTTCAGTGCGTCGGCATCGTAGACATACAGTGGGAAGGAGTCGGTGCTTGGAGATTCCTCACCAGGATTCTCCACGCTCAAAACCACTTGATAGGTGTCCTTTAGATTGCCGGCTTTCACACTCTGTAATGGCAGGGAGAAGCTTCCGGAGGTACCGAATAGGCGCTCTCTGGCCACCTCTTGGGTGTTTTTGTCCTCTGTGACCCGGGTAATGGTCAGTGTGGCCGGTTGAGAGGCGCCGTCAGTGGCGTTTTTCACCGACCAGTCGATATTGACGGCGACGTCGGTATCCTTGAGGTAAATGCTCTGGGGCGGTGTCAGCTTGGCCGTGGCAGGTGGTGCCTGCACGATGATCCAGGCAAGTGCCGACAGGCGGACGTTCTCACTCTCGGCGTTGGGGTGCGGCATGGATACCAATACCGTGTAGGCAGGGGTATTGCCGGTGGAGAGCTTGGAGAGCACATTCTCCTTGATCCGCACGCTGTTTTTATCCTTGCTGGCTGTATAATAAGTCGCAACGGGATTGAGGCCGCTCAGCGCCGCCTTATTCTCATAATTACCCTCATACAGGTCAATCCTGTACTTAAACTCTTTATTCGGTACCATCAGCGCGGCGTTGGAGCTCCACAGTACGGTGGCGGGCTGATTTACCCGCGTCACGATGGACGAGCCGCCGGGAATCACCAGTGCCAGGGAATCGCCTACCGTCACGGTATAAGGCTTTGACTCACCCGTCACATCATCGGCAGTGTCCTCAGTCCCGTTGTCCGCCGTAAAGGTAAAGGTGACGGCTCCCACCTTGGTTCCTGTGGTGGCAACAACGCCGGTATCCTCGTTGATGGTGGCAATGAGCGTGTCACTACTGCTCCATTTACCGGTGGTGTAGCTTGCCTGCTCACCGTTTTCCCCAAAAACCTCAGCCTTAAGCGTAGGGCGGGTGGTTTCGGCGAGGGAAATCGTATAGTCGGCGTCATTCGCTTCCGGGACTATGGTCACCGTGTGCGCGGAAACTTTCTTTGCCACCGTGAACTGCCGGGTCAGGGGAAGAACATTCACCCAGTTAGGAGCGTCTTTCGTGCCCTCGTTGGCCTGCAGCGTCACCGTATAGGTGCGGGTGTAAGCCGCGGGTGCGATTGCATAGTCGCTAATGGTGAAGGCTTCCTTCTCTGTGTCCAGATAGACCTGCAGATGGATTGGTTCAACCGCGGAGTCGTACCTCAGCTCGAGGCGGAAAGGAGCTTGCTTCGGGTCTGTGCCTGCCGGTGTGTGATAATTGCTGTATACGGTCTTGTAGGCCTGCTCCATGTTGGCGTTCATCGTGAACGATGCCTTGCCGTTGGCGTAGGTGGCCGTCAGCTCGGTGGGAGCGTTGCGCATCAAGACGCTCTTCAGCGTAACGTCGCTAATCGAGTCGCTTTGATAGAGTGCGGTATCCAGCGTATGGCCGAAAACATCTTCCACACCGGTCATATCATTGACGGTGACCGTGGTGGCATCCGTATCCTGCACTGGGTACCAGAGCATTGCCGTGACACCGTAGCTGTTCATGGAAAGCTCAGCGGCGGTATACTCTTTGCCATTGATGGTCACGCGGGCGTTTCTGAGATCCACGAACTCGTTAAAGGTAACTGTGATGGGCACGTGCTGTCCGCTGGCATAGGTTCCCGCCGGGGCTGTGACGCTTTGAATGGTGGGGGCGTCCGTGTCCACCAGCCTGGCGGAGACGTTGCTGGTCTTGGCGGTGGTGGTGGAATTTTGGATATCTCTATTTACATTCTTCAGATACAGTTCGAAGGGCAGATAGTACTGCTGTGCCCTTCTGTTTTGCGTGGTAGACTGCAGGGAGATGCTGACCGTACTGCCCTTGTTAATCGTACAGTCCAGCGCTTTCGTTCTGTCGCCGCTGAGATTCAGAGCTGTTCCATCGAGCTTGTACTCCGTCAGATAGAACGGGGCATAGTGTTGTGTGGTACTATTATAGCCATACGGCGCAGGGCCAGCATAGGCAGCTACATCGGTACTCCAGTCAAACTTGATGCTGGCGTCGATTTGGTATGGCTGATAAAATGGGGAGGAGCCGCCGGGAAGCACCGAGTTGCGGGCACCCTCCAAAATTCCGATGGTATTGCTTAGCGCAACGAAGTCCGGATTGTTGGCACCGTTGGCGACAGTGTATTTTTCTGCCAGCAAAGGAATAAACAAATCATCATATAATACGGTTGTATTTTTGAGTTCTTCCTCATAGTTCGGCGCGGTCATTTCTGTTTTTATTGCGGGGTCGTCAACCGTCTTTATTAGCTTGAGCTGACAGTGGTCGGCATAGCTGGCGCCGTCATAGAACACCAGATTTTCCGCATCGTAAAATTCAATCATCCCCAGCAGGTCGCCATAGGAATAAGAATTCTCGAGCCAGGCTGGGTTCCCTCCTCTGGTTGTAACCTCGACAGTGATTTTACAACCACCTAAACTGAAAGTTGAGCCTACGTCATAGGTCAGCTTGTAGGACCCGTCGCTTTGCTCGACCCCACTCACCGCGCCTATCGAGACCTCCACATTGGTGATATAATCGCTGAGCTGGCCTTTTTGAATGCGGTAGGAAAAGCCGGCCGGTTTTCCGCGGTATACAGTAAAAGTCCCGGAGCTCCAGCTGTTGTTTGCGGAAGCCCCCAGCGTTTGGCTCATCATGCCGCTCATATCCACCGTCTCAACGCCCACAGGCGCTGTGGCAGAGGCGGAATACTGCAAACTGATGCCCTGCAGCTCCAGCTGCTCCATCAGGCTATTGAGATTCTCCAGGGCTTCCCCGGTAAACTCCTTGTCGGAGAAATAGGTGTCCTTGATCCGCTGCAGCTCCTGTTCGATTTGGATCATAGTCTTCAAATCGCCCAGCGCCACCGGAGTCCCATCCACGTCGGCTATACGGGTGAGATCCGTGGCGGGATTTTCCAGCAGCTCCATGACAGCCGCCAGTGTCAACACCTGGCCGTCCAGCGTGATGGTTTGATCCACCTTTAAATTGCCGGCTTCATCCAGCAGCCCCAAAGCGTTCAGCATGGAAAGCACTTGGTCGCTGCTACCGCCGGTCAAGGCGGAGAGCTGCTCCAAAATCTCCTGATTTTCCTCAGGTGTGTTGCCCAGCGAATCGCTCACCGCAGCAAACGCAGTTGTCGGCAGCATGGTCAGCACCATGCAGCATATAAGTAAGATACTGAGTATTCGTTTTTTCATTGGATTTTCTCCTCCTTTTCGTGTCGTGCGGGCTTATCCGCTCCGCCTTTTCTACGATTTTCTCTGTTTCTAAGCCGAAAGCACAGCGCAGTGATGACCGCCGCCGCGGCAAAGGAAACGACGCCCACCAGCACATAGCCGCCTGCGTCCTCCCGCAGCAGCATCGCACCGAAGCTGCCCCATGCGGCGGTCTGTCCATGCACTACAAATGCGTCCGCCGCCTGCATCAGCACCGCGAACAGCAGCATACACGCGGCACTCAGCCCATAGATGCCGCGCCGCTGCCTTCGGCGATTGTTTTCTCGCACCCGCTGTTTGACGAGTGCGACCCGTCTTGCGGTATCGTACATATCGTTTGAACCTCCTCTCTGGATTCTTTGAAATGCGGCTTAAAAACCCTTTCACTTATATAGGTACAAAAAATCGAAAAAACTCTCACCCAAAACGCAAAATTTTTCAAAAAAATTTGAGAGCCGCCAAAAAGCAGCTCTCAGGGAGTGGATATTCGATTATTGCTTCCGTGATAATCGGAAAACGGATAGCCTTCCTGCCGCCACCAGCAGCACCGGCAGGGCGTAGGCGATGTACTGCGCCGCGCCGCCGTAGGCGATCAGCAGATTATAGATGGCGTGGAGGGTGATGGCCGCGCCCAGCAGCCCACAGGTGCCTGCGATCTTCAGCCACGTCCGCCGCCATGTGTAGGCAAGCCCGCCGCCCACAATCAGGCCGCAGAGGACGTGCATGGCTCCCGTGCCGAAGCCCCGGAAGAAGATGAAGGAGAAGCGGTCAGCGCCGTTCTGGATGAGATAGCACACATTTTCAAAGGTGGCAAAGGCGAGGGCAACCGTGATGGCGGCAGCCTTGATTTTATCCCCCTCCGGCTCAAACACCAGCAGATAGAACACCAGCGGCAGCAGCTTCATCATTTCCTCCACCACCGGCGCAATCTCCGCCGTGGCGGCAAGGGCATCCGCCTGACACACCGCCGCGAGAAAGGTGTTGATATAGGCCGAGAGCAGACACACCCCCATTCCGGCAATGCAGAACAGGAATAAGCGTAGCTGCCGCCTGCCCATGCACAGAGCGGCCACCAGCAGGGGAGATACCATGCAGAGGAAGATGTTTTCAATATAGGTCATGCTTCCACCGCCCTTCTCGTGGCGGGTAGCAGCCCCAGAATCGCAAACGTCAGCAGCATATCGCACCAGAAGGTTGGGCTGGTCGGTGAGGTATCCGGCCAAAAGCAGCCCGCCGTCCAAAGCAGATACTCTGCGAACGCAAAGCACAGCACGCCGATGTGAAACCACCGCATATTCCGCGCCGCGCCCATCTGCGTTTTCGCATAGGCAAGCCCTCGAATGGCGCAGAAGGAGAGCCATATCATCATGCCGCACCAGATCAGGTTAGAGAGAATGTCTCCGAAAGTGCAGTAGAATGCCAGCAGCGGCACGCCGAACGCAAGCGCAAGCCATGCCCTTCGGCAGCGGAAACTGCGCTCATTTGTTCCGGTCAGCGTGGCCTGCAAAATACGCAGGAAAATTACGCTGGCCACCCAGCCGAACTCCGACACATAAAAAACCCGCGGTGTGGTATCGAACAGCAACAGATACAGCGTCCAGTAGAGTGCACCGAGGGCAAAGCAGCCGTAGAAGCACAGCAGCATAAAATACGCCTGCCTGCGGCTTTTCCGGTAGGATATGCCAGAAAGCAGTGCACCGACGAACGTGGTCAGTAATTGCAACAGGTTCTCAATCAGCTCCATGCGCATTCTCGCTTTCCTTATCCTGCCGGTCCTCATGATTCATCTGCCGCAGCCGGAAGCACAAAATAGTCACGCACACGCCGAGAAGAAAGGCCAGCAACCCGATAACAATGTATCCCAAAGCCGCGCCGCTGTGAAAGATGCTTGCCGCCGTTTCAAAGCCGGAGTCGCCGGTCTGGATTTTCACGACAATACCGGGCATGGCGAGGGACGCACCTATGAGCAGCACAAGGCACGCCACCACAGCGGAAGCCATGGTAATCGTATTGCGCCGCAGCCGTTTCTCCCGCTCAATTTTGGCGATGCGCCGCTTTGTCTCCGCGACGCGCTCTTCATAACTCCGCATTTGTGATTCCCTCCCGTTCTAAGAGCCTTCGCAGGCTTTTCTTTCCGCGATACACCATGTTGGTGATCTGTTTTACCGTTTTTTCCGTGACCTCCGCCGCCTGTGCGTAGCTCATATCCTCAAAATAGGTGAGATAGAGGACTTCCCGATAGTCCGGATTCATTTCGCTCATGCAGAAGTGCAGAATGCGGTTTCGCTCCTCCGTCCGGATGACCTCCTCCGTCAGCAGCCGTCCGTCCGGCTCGTTGGTCAGTGCATCAAGGCTGAACAGCGGCTTTCGTTTGCTCTTATGGCGCAGTGCCATGTGCCGCGCCGCCTTATAGAGATACGCCTTGAAGCCGCCGTCCCGGATGCGGGGTTTTTTCGTGAACAGATAGGCAAAAACGTCCAGCATCAGCTCTTCGGACTCGTGAACGTCGTGCAGATATCCGTCGATATATAGGGTCATGGGGTCGCCGTATTTTTTCATCAGGGCATTGAGCCCTTCGTCGTCGCCGCTCAGATATTGGCGGTATAAAGCCTCGTCGCAAGTCATAGCGTTCACTTCCTTTTTGCGGATGCTTCCAATTCCAATGCGGAGGGAATCCGCCCCTCGGCGCAATACTGATTGACCCGCCGCTCCGATACGCCCCAACGGTAGGACGCCTCCCGAATGGAGATATAGCCCTTGATCTCGTTCATACCGCACCTCCGCATGTATAATAATCAATACAATACATTATATACGAATATCCGAATATAAGCAATCCCACACGGACGACTTTGCACGAAGTTTTTTAGGGGTTGTCAAATTCATCTTCGATCAATAATCGAGAGACGGTGTTGCATATCCGTCAGGCAGTATCCGAAACAGAGGATATATTTGCAGATTTTTCTCCATGATCAGGGCTGTGTCATACATTTGGTGGTCAATCTCGGTTGTTTTTGCGGCAGGAAGAAAAAGCAACGGTCGATTTCTTTCAAGCCGTTTTCTGCCCATTTCCGCAAATGGGCTTGTATCAAAGACGGCTTTTAGATAGATGATGGATATAGCGGTACGACCTTTGAGAGACCGGATTGGAAACGATTGACGGAAAGCAGAGAAAGAACGTGCTGAAAAAGAAAAAGCAGCTTTAGAAGCTGCAACTGATACTGACAAATCTAAAAAGGGAGCATAGGTAACTGCCGGAAACTCCCATTACATAAGGGTTTCAAGCCCACTTCTAAAAATATCCCTATGATTTTCTATATACGTTCATAATATCATTATGGTCTTTTGTTACGATTTCATTCATTTTTATCTCCTTTAATTGTCGACGCAACGAGTCGACAATTAAATAGAATGCAATTTGCTTTGTTTCTTCTTCGTTCCACTATAACGATGAGCAAATGCTCCTGTAACTAATCAATTGAAGCAATACAAGCAGAAATTGCTTTCTTCCAGATAACGTAGAAGATATTGATAGTTTCAACTTATATCCGATATCGTGTTATTGACTTCCAGTTTTCCGGGAATCCCATCTGTTTTAACAGATTCTTTTCTGTGATTCTGGAGCTGCTTCTTACATATTTATCTATCAGAAGAACAAGTTCTCTTTTAAACAATAAAAAGCTGTCTGCAGAGAGTAAATAACGAAATGCTATTACAACACCAAATAAATCCTTCTTCCCCTGATTATACTGATTTCCAGTTTGTGAAATATGTAGCTTTGAATGCAACACAGTATTCGGTATTTCAGAATACACCTTATGCGAAAAGAGACGCTCGTTATGTGCGCACACATTACGGTACAGTACAAGTACCTTCAGATATTGTTCCAATTCCCTTTCATTTACCTTCTTGAAATTCTTACTGATTTTACTTTGAATCCGGCTTGTAAGAAAAGAATACATCTTAGAAATCTGTCCAAATGTCATCGCATTAATCAAAACCCATAATGGTACATTCTGATACACATTTCGTTGATGAACAATATAATCATAATCTGTATTTGTCAGGGCAAGTCCATCTAACATACGTATTAATTTGTCGATACCTCGTTGATTACTTCTCACATAATTATAGCTGGCGGTGTCAAGATAATGTGTCTGCATCTCTCCGTATACTTCACAAAATGAATAACTGATGATATTACGAATTTTCTTTTCAATTTGACAGATATATCGAAATATAAGCTCGCGAAGTCTATTATCAAAATCGTAGAGTGCATATATATCTTCAAATGTAGTATTCTCAAGATATACCCGTGTCATTGCATCTCGAAAGGGTTCTTTATATCCGCCAATCAATGCAAAGTATCCAATGTCACGTAGCTTCTCTTCTGCAAATTCTCTATTGTTAATAATCAACTGTTTTTCATCTGTCAATTTATGCAATTGCTGCTCATAAGTAAGAAATGGCTTCAAACTACTCCCCCTTTATGTATGAAAAAAGGAGGGCCCGCAGGTCCTCCCCCGGTCTCAGTCCTCTCGAGTATCTGAAACCTAATCGCTAATTGAATTCTACAACAAAGCTACAAAACTGTCAAGCGACAAATTCTGCATTAACTCAGTGTATGTCATCAATCAATATTTATTTTATGAGTTATTTATGCTAACTATTCATGCCGAGCACACCTATAACAAACGTTAATATTACTACAATGCCAAAATAATCTTTTTCCCTTTACAGTTCTTCATTACTTGTTACCTTTCTTTCATTTTTGAGGATTTATTTTCCTAGTTATTCCATGGATAAATATCTCTTAAAGCACAAAATCATGGAAAATGGAATGGAATGTTCCAGCAGGATATTTACGAAACTGATAATTCCACTTGTCAACTACCCACGACCTGAAGGTCATGGGTTTGTAACTGCCCAGTCGTACTAACAGCTTACGCCTCCGGCCTTTAACCCCAATAGATATCGCTATCTAAAGTTGCGATACATTCTCTTTCTTCTTGGGCAGAATATTTAAAGTTCCCACATCGACATAATTATCGACCAATACAAGACTTTTC
>OHKW01000893.1_pt1 | contig 15289 bp, 8 predicted proteins | sample 1568931 | NCBI WGS metagenome assembly OHKW01 (sample SAMEA3879536, study PRJEB24766) | human gut metagenome | biome: human-associated habitat; feature: feces | place: USA | collected 1985/1987 | reverse complement strand
GAAGCTGCATCAATCGGCGCAGACTGGAAGCGGATCGGCACCCACCTTAAAAACCTGCAAAAGAAAAACCGTGCTGCCATCCTGCTTGACAATAACTCCCTGACCGGACTGCGTCTTTTCCCATTGAAAGCCCTCGGCAATTACAGCTATAACACTGTTGCCCGCTGGCTTGGTGATGCTCTGTACCATTTAAATATCGAGTACGACATGATCTCCTCTGCGGAACGTGATTTTTCTTCCTACGGGTGCCTGATCGTGCCTGCACTTTACAGTGCTTCCGAAGATCTGCTCACCGCAATTTCTGATTATGTAAAAAACGGCGGACATCTGATCACGACGTTCCGTTCCGGTTTTTCAGATGAACAGTTAAAAATTTATGCGGATACACAGCCTCACATTTTACAGGAATGTCTTGGTATCCACTATGACCAATATACCTACCCGGTGGATGTTTCGGTAACACTGCCTGATTTTATGGCTCATCCATCCTGCTCCGGTCATGAAAATGCGGCTTCCGATGCCGGCTCGTCATGTTCCGATGAATCCTGCACAAACAGCAGCAAATGTCTGCACTGGATGGATCTTGTGACCTGTGATACCGCCACACCGCTCTTTTTCTACGATCACCCGGTCTGGAAAAAATATGCAGCTGCCACAGTCAACCAGTTTGGAAAAGGTTCGGCACTGTATCTCTCCAGCATGTTTGACGGTGCTCTTCTGGAAAAAGTTCTGGTTCATTACTTTGCCTCGCTTCCGGAAACACTTTTAGCACATCCGGAATGCCACTTTCCTTTGATCATCCGGGAAGGTGTCAATGATTTTGGAAAACGGGTACGATTTTACTTCAATTATTCCGGTGAAAAACAGACCGCCATCTGCAAAGGGATCTCTGGCACGGAATTATTGTCCGGCAGAAAAATAATGGAACAGGAAACGCTTCCGCTGGAACCATGGGGCGTGGTGATCGTGGAAGAAAATTAATTTTTCCTTCACATACACAAAATATGCCGCACGAAAAGGTATTTTTTCGTGCGGCATATTTTTTTAGTGCCATCTTATGAATTTCATTTAGAAGTGTTTATTTTTTCTGTATGCGGTTCCCATCAGCGCACAGCCAAACAGTAATAATATCACTGCTGCTGCGATCGGTGTGTTATCCGATGTCTTCGGACTTGCGATCACACTGCCTGTTGTCTGGCTCATATCTGTGTCATTTAAGACGATGACATAATCGGATGCATGTGAGAACTTAAAGTCTACAGTACCATCTTCTTTTACCTGTGCTGCCTGATAATACTCAAACTTACCGGTTGTCTCATTATAGTAATAAAGATTTGCTATTTTTCCACTGTGGTCCGTGCCAACGGAAAGTCTCAATATTCCCTCAAAACCAAATACTCCGTCATAATTTAAGGAAAGCTGGATGGTTTCATTTCCGTCTGCCAGCGCTGTCACTTTCTGTTTTGGAATATCACTTGTTCCCACAACCAGACCAAGATCGATCGGTGCTGTCACATTACCGGTGATATCTTTTCCATTGATGATCCAGCTGGCCTGATCACTTACCTTGAAGGTTATGTTCATATCTTTTCCTTTGATACTCTCGAACACATTTGCTGGAATCTTTGTTGTCTTTAACAGGTTTACACGGATTTTACTTCCGGTTTTTGCCTTATTCACTGCCTCGATCACATTTGCAAAACTCTCCTCCTGCACGGTTACTTCTGCTACAGCCTGTTCTTCCTGTTTTGGAGTTGTCTGGACTGCAGAATTGACCTGACTGGAATTGTTTCCTGATGTCTGCTGATTTCCGTTATGATCCTCTGTTGTTTTTCCATCTGGCTTTTTATCATCTGTTGTATTATCCGGAGCCGGTTCTGCTTTTGTCTCTGCAGTCAAAACAATTGTTCCACCATCTTTTGCTGCCGGAATGGTAACAGAAACGTTCTGGTCCGCAGAAGCAGTGTAAGTTTTTCCATCATAAAGGTTTTTAAGAACTGTTCCGGCACTCTCTGCTACCGGGATCACTACTTCTTTCTCTGCCTCTTTCACATTCATTCCTACATATAAGGTGTTGTTTCCATAACTTCTGCTGATCACTTCATAGCCATCTGCGTCGGAAACTGCAACTGTGCTTCTGTTTCCTCTTGCAAATACATCGGTATATGCATTGCGGATTGCAAGCATTGTCTTGTAATGGTTGTAAATACTGTTGCTGTCTGCTTTCTGTTTTTCCAGCTCCGTCCAGTCAAAGTCGCGGCGGTTTGTCTGGAGCGGCCAGTTGTTGGCTCCACCCTGTCCAATCTCCTCTCCATAATAGAGCACCGGCTGACCTTTTGCGGTAATCTGAAGTGTTGCTGCCACTTTCATCAGGTTGTAAGCTTCTTCTTCGCTGATTTTGCTCTCATTTACAAGTTTATACTGCAGAGTGTCCTCGTCATGGCTGCTCAAAAAGCTTCCCATGACAGCGGTGTTGTTGATCGCACTGTTTCTCTTCTGCAGTGAATTTTCCACGCTGGAAATATTTCCTGTCACAAAGTTCTGTGCAAAATCGTTGAAATCAAAATCAAGAAGTGCATCCATCGTTCCGGTTCCCAATTCTCCTGCATTGTTGGCATATCCTGCACCGGAATACTCTCCTATCATTTTAAAATCAGGATTTACTTCGGTCAGGGAATTTTTAAATGCTGCCCATGTCGTTGTCTCTACATGTTTTACAGTATCCACACGATAATAGTCAATATTGTATTTTGACATCCACTCGGTCTGCCATGCAACAAGCTGGTCTGTCACTGCTTTGTTTTCCGTCACAAAATCAGGCAGATCTGACAATGAATCATATTTATCATCACCACTGATCGTGTTGCTGGAGTCACGGATCATGGAAATACTGTTTCCATCTGCATCTGTTAAAATACGGTTGAAGTAATCTTCTGTACCGTATCCTGCATGGTTTAATACTACGTCCACCATGATTTTCATTCCCTTGCTGTGGGCAGCATCCAATAATGCTTTGAACTGCTGCTCTGTTCCAAGATGTTTGTTTAACTTTGTGAAATCACTTGCCCAGTAACCATGATAGCCATAGGTAGCGGTATCTGTCTCATTATCATGCTGATCCTCTGTGATATTTTCTACGATCGGAGTGATCCAGATCGTGTTCACACCCAGATCTTTTAAATAATCCAGTTTCTGGTTTAATCCGGCAAAATCTCCACCGTGATAGCTGGAACCGCCTTTTTCTCCAATATTGTAATCGCCCACGCCATATGCGTTATTATTTTCTGCATCTCCGTCAAAGAAACGGTCTGTCACTGCAAAGTAAATCACTGCCTCATCCCAGTCGAAATCTCCGGCACTTTTTTTGCGCTCTGTGACGGTAACGTTTGTCGCTGTTGTGTATACATTTCCATAAATATCTTTCACTGTGACCGGAATATTTTTCACGCCTGCTGCAACTGTATTCAGGCAGGAAATTGTTCCTTCCATAAGTTCCGGCTCGATCGCAAACTCTTTTCCCAGTCCCAGCTCACTCAGATCGGCTGTGATCGCAGCAATTTCAGACGTTTCAAGACCTTCTCCGTCTTTTGCAGTCAATTCTACGGATAACACATTGTTGTCATTGTAATCCATTGCATACTGTGATAAAGAAGCCGTTACGCTCACATTTGCTTTTTTGAAGTGGCATACGCTGCATTCTTTTCCATTGCTGTCGTTTGCAGTTACATCATTAAATGCATCTAATTCCTCTTTTCCATTTACCACATAGTAATAATAGTAATCACCCGTGGAAACATCTGTAAGATTGTATACAAAACGATCGTTTTCTGCGTCATAAGCCATTGCATAAGTCTGTCCGTTGATCACAATACTTACATTTCCTTCTAAAGAAGCAAGGTTATTCTCTGCTGCCAGTTCATCATTTCTGTAGTAAAAATGGATTGCATTATTTGCTCCATCCCGCTCAAAGCCTGTGTTGTATGGCAATACTCTTGTGATTCCTTCTCCCTGTGTGAACACTGCTTTCACCACTGACTGGTCTGCCGGGATCGTCACATAATGGTCTCCGCCGTCTTTGTTTGCCCACTCATTGTCAGCAGTACTTTGTCTCATACAGAAAGATAACATCAGATCTGCCTGCGAATCTTTTACCGGAATTTTTGCAACCATTTTTCCATTGATGTCTGCAAATGCTACAGATACATCAGAGCCAAATCCACTGTTCCAGGTGTAAATGTTCCAGCCTGTGTAGTCCTTCGCCGGTCTGTCGTACTCGATCATGACGTAGCGGGATCTCGGTGCTACCAGCTCTGGAATCTCTGTGTATGCCTGTTTACTATTGGATACAATATAAAGTGTTACATTTTCTGTTCCTGCGCTGTTGCTATAAGAAATCGTGTCCTTCTCCCATTTCCACTCGTCTTTTGATCTTGGTATGATCTGAAGGTCTGTATATGGAAGTTTTATTTCTGCGCGCAGCCACTCATTCCCATCAGAAAGTGTCTCGGTTGCGGTAAAAGGTGTTCCCTCTGTCGCTCCAGCACCATTTTTCTCCCAGATCCATAAGTCAGATGCATTTTCTGACATATGTGTCTTATCAAAATCATAATAATAAATGGTATATGTATATAATTTTTCTGTCACATTGACCACAAAGTCAGAGGTCTGTCCGTTCTCTGCTTCTGCCGTCAGTTCTACGATCTGTCCTGTATAAGATTTTCCGATTATAATGCTATTTCCATTTAATGTAATATCTTTATTTGCAGTTTTTAAACTGTAAGTAACCGGAGCTTCACTGCTTGTTCCGTCTTCAGACCACAATGTCAGTTTTTCTGGAAGTGCTGTCTCAATTCCCTTCATGGCATCTGCTTTTCCGTCAGCCAAGCCCGGGACGATCAAAACACTGTTTGTTCCACTTACCCTGTTATTTGCCGGATCTGAAAACGATACATCCCAGGTTTTATTTAATGCAAATTTGTATTCATATTTTCCGGGTGCAATGGTAAATGTTCCAGACCACATACCTGCTGTCTCATCTTTTTTAAGTTCCCAATCAGATGAATCCTGTTTCCAACCATTCATTCCTCCCGGAACCGTAACAGATGCTGCATCCCCTGTTTTTTCAACCGGGACACGGAAAGTTACCTCGCGTCCATTTACCTCCGGGCTTACATATCCTGCTTCTTTGTATTCGATCAGAGTTTCGGATTTGTCAGCATCTTTGTACCATTTCATGCCACCCTTTCCATCTCTTAAATAATAGATGGAGGTGTCTGTGGTGATGGCATTGATGGCTTTCACTTCTTCGCTCTGACCATCAAACTGTGTCTCTGCTCCTGTGTCAGCATCTACCAACTGAAAACCTGATATTGTTGTTCCGGTTAATGTAACAGTATAAATATTTTCAGCTTCTGAAACAGCCAGCTTTGGTTTGTCCTGATTTCCCCACGCAGCAATAGACGCATCCCCAGCTCCTTGATTGTCCAATACAAAATCGCCGCCCCATAGATTGATAACAGGCGTTTTCCAATTTTCTGGTTTTTCAAAATAAATTATAACTTTATGTGCAGCTGCTTTTTCTTTCTCTGGTAACACCTGATTTTTATCTTTGTCTAAGTACCATGACATTCCATTATCATTCTTTAAAAGATAAAATGATGTATCTGATGTTGCCGAATTAATTGCATCAATAATGGCACAGTTTTCAAATTTCTTTTCTGCCGGGTTTCCTACACCAGTTCCACCGTTTACAATCTGAAAGCCACTGATGCTGTTCGTCCGGATATCAATATAATAATAACCTGTTGATTCATCTTTCAACATAGCAGGTCTTGATTGACTCGTCCAGACTTCCACCTTTTCTGCATCCCCATTGTCTACTTCAACATCGGATTCATTCCAATAGTTAAATGCCGGGATATTCCAATCATCCGGTTTTTCAAAATACAACCTCACAGTTGGATTCTCCGCTGCCTGAACCGTACTGTTTCCGCCGCCAAGCGCCGGAACCATTGTTACTACCATTGCAAGCACTAGCAGAAAACATAGTACTCTGCTTGCAATGCTTTGCCTCTTTTGAAAGCTTTTCATTAACTTTCTCATTCTTCCTTCTCCTTTTTCTCCCCTACTTGCATGTGATTCTATAACAATCCCCCTCTTCACATGTTTTCGTTTTTTTTCGCATTTCTATTGTATTCTAAAATATTGTATTATTCTATACGTAATAAATCCCGAAATCTCGTCCAAATTTTTGTGGATTTTAACCAATTAGAGTGCAAAATTGCACATTTTTCAATTTTCAGGCAAAAAAATAGAACCATCATTCAAAGTTTTCTCTGAATTCTGGTTCTATTTTTTCGAAAATTCTACTTTCTACTGTGCCACAGTTCCATCCGTCGCCTGCGCTGCCGGATCTGCAGTGATATCTGTGCCTCCCGCCGGCGCCGTCTGGTCTGCCGCAGGCTGCTGTGCAGCCGCTGCAGCGCCACTCTTTAAGGCTGCCAGTGCTGCCTCATCATCCACAAGTGTCTGATAATTGGTAACATAACTCTTTGCTGTATCAGATAACGCATCGTATGCTGTTCTTGCTGCCACGATAACAGGTTCGCTTTCTAATGTAACAGTTCCGATACTGTTGATCGTATTGACAACCGCAGCTGCCTCTTTCTGTTTCACACTGTCACTTTCCGTTCCCGGAAGATTATAAACCAATACGCAGTAACCCTTGTCGATCGTCTCATATATCTTCTTTGCTGCCGCATATGGAAGATTGATACATCCATGGGAACCTCTTGTCTTATAAATGTCTCCACCAAATGCTTTTCTGGATGTCAGATCATGCATTCCGATATCTCCGTTAAATGGCATCCAGTATGTAACCGGCGTCTCATAATCAGGTCCGCGCAGTACGGCATTCATGGTTTTATAGGTAACCATAAATGCTCCACCCGGTGTTGTATGCCCTTTTGCCACGTTTCCGGATACAAAGTCAGACTCGGTCACCAGCACCCCATCTTTATATACAAACAAATGCTGTGAAGTGAGATTGATCTCCACATAGGAATTACCGTAATCATTTTCACCATGGCTGTTCGCAGTCTGGGAATAAACCGGTTCACGTTCCACTTTTTTTCCGGCTTTCAGATCATCTAAAATCTGTGCCACTTCCTCGGAATTGTTGATTTTCCATCCATAAGGTCCATTGGAAATCGTCACAGTGGAACCATAAGATGTTTTCAACTCTTTCGGTTTATAACAGGTATTATATTTACTTGCAAGCTCCTTTACAAAGGAAAGAACACCTTCCTCGTCCACCACAAGATTTAAATCATCGTCCACGGAAAGCCACTCGGAAATACGCTCCCCATCCAGCACTTCTTTTGCAACGTCAAAATCATAAGTGATCGTAGTCCCCACATAGCTGTTCATCTCATCAATGACTGCCAACAGTTTTTCATTATCGTCTTCAACCTTCGGCTTCACATAACAGTCTGCCTCATCCAGATCAAGTTCATCTGCGAGAACTAAAATGGAATCCTCCACCGCTTTTTTGAATGCACTTTTATCAATGGTCGTACCATAATCTGCCGGAACTAAAGAATATCCATCTGCTGTGTACGCTGAAACCGTTGCATCCACGGGTTCACGCTGTGCACCAGCCTGCATACAGTTTAACGCCTGAAGCTCGCTGTCCAATGCATTCTCATCAAATGTCACAACCTTAGCCAGTTCCAGATTCTCATGTTTAAACAGTGTAACCACCCATGCGAAACCATTCTGTCCATTCAATAATTCTTCCACTTCGCCATTAAACACCGGTGCAATGTGAATGGAATCTCCTGCAATGCTTTCCTGTCCCTCCTCACGTTCCACGAGATTCAGCACATAGCTGTCAATCTCCTCTGTGATGAGCTGCTCCATCTTTTCTACCGACTTACCACCGGCTTTTATTCCATCGATGGTCGTACCAAAGCAGAAATGGCTCTGGAAAAAGATTCCAAATCCGACATAAATAACTGCCAGACACGCCACCACAACACCTGCGATGACAAAAATCCTCTTTTTGTCTGCGGATTTTCCTGCTGCATTGTTCTGCGTCAGATTCTTTTTTTCTTTTTTCATAATTTTTCCTCTCACTCTTTTGTAGCTTATTCAAAAAGACGTATCAATATGCGCCTATTTTCAGCAAAACCATACTCTATTATAGGTAGAAAAAGGGCTTTGTCAACAATTTGCGGCAATCGTAATATTTGCGTAATGAATTTGTTTTAATTCGTAACAATGATGGTAAAATTTTTCTTCTGAAATTGTTTGTAAGGTTGCACAAAAACCAGACATTTACCTTAAGAAATCTTTAAATATTCAATAATCTTTCTTAAAAAAAGAGAAAGGGAATTGTTTCCTAAAAATCACTATGTTATAATCGCACAATGTAAGGAAAAAGAATTTATTTTTATATAAAAATCTGTTAGGAAGGTGATATTTTGAAGACAGATATGAAAAGCAGACTCAATGCTTTTATCGAGAAAAACAAACATGCTTTTTTGCTTCTTTATTTTTGTATCTATTTTCCATGGTTTCATCATCTGGAACGAACCGTGACCACGCATTTTCATGTGATACATACTGCATTGGATGACAGGATCCCATTTTGTGAATACTTTATTGTTCCTTATCTTTTATGGTTTGGATATGTCGCATGGGCAGTCGGATATTTTTATCTCAAAAATAAAGATGAATATTTTAAACTCTGTGCAATGCTTTTTACCGGAATGACCGTTTTCCTTGTGATCTCAACGATCTATCCGAATGGTCACTATCTGAGACCAGCTTATTTTGAACATAATAATATTTTTATCCAGATGGTAAAATGGCTGTATGCAACGGATACACCGACAAACCTGTTTCCAAGCGTACATGTCTTTAACTCCATCGCCGTGAATATTGCCGTATGGCACAGTGACAATTTCAAAAAGAACAAAGCTGTACGCTATGGTTCCGCTGTTTTGATGGTACTCATTATCTTATCCACAATGTTTTTGAAACAGCACTCCGTTTTCGACGTTGTCACCGGTATGGTACTTGCCGTATTTATGTACTCCGTTGTATACACAACCAACTGGGCTGCTGTCACCGTTGCAAAACCGGTGCGCAAGCCAGGACAGATCTAACTATGTTTTTACCACAATTTCAGTAGCTGGATTCCTGTTTTCATAACTTTATACTTCACATCCTCAAGTTCTGCTGCAGCATTTTTCAGCTCCTTGCGGATTTCAATATGCTGCGGGCAATGCTTCTCACACTTTCCACAGGAAATACACTGGGATGCACTGCTCGTATCTTTTCGAAATGCAGTACACTGCAGGTAATCTCTTCTTCCCGATTTTTTTCCTTCGGAATACATCGCATTATAGCAGCGGAAAGTTCCCGGAATATCCACTCCACGCGGACATGGCATACAATATCCACATCCGGTGCAGCCGACCTTCACATTTTTCTTAATCTCAGCTTTTACTTTTTCGATCAGCTCCTGATCCGATTCTGTAAGACATCCCACCAGTGACTCGCTCGCTGTTTTTACATTCTGTTCTACCATCTCCATGGAATTCATGCCGGAGAGCACACAGGTAACTTCCGGCTGGTTATACAGCCATTTCAGTGCCAGTTCTGCCGGGGTACGATGTTGTTCGTCCTTACGGAATAATTCTTTTGCCGGCTCTGGGAGCAGATTCACCAGACGACCGCCTCGTAACGGTTCCATAATGATGACCGGAAGTCCCTTCTTATTCGCATAGCGCAGTCCTTCCACACCAGCCTGAGAATGTTCATCCATATAATTGTACTGGATCTGACAGAAATCCCAGTCGTAAGCATCTACTAACTGACAGAACATCGCGGAATTACCGTGATAGGAAAATCCGATCTGCCGAATCTGCCCGGACGCTTTCTTCTCCCTGATCCACTCTTCCATCCCCAGTTTTTTCAATTTCTCCCAGGTTGGAATGTCCGTCAGCATATGCATGAGGTAATAATCAATGTAATCGGTCTGCAGGCGGCGCAGTTCCTCCTGAAACATTTTTTCCACGCCATCGATCGACTTGATCAGATAATGCGGAAGCTTTGTGGCAAGGTTGATTTTCTCCCTGCAATGATTCCGGTGTAAAATTTCTCCCACTGCCACTTCATTTCCAGCATACACGTAGGCAGTGTCAAAATAATTGACCCCCGCCTCAATTGCCGCCATCACTTCTTTTTCTGCTTTGTCAAGGTCTGCGCTGTTCCCCTTTTTCGTAAAACGCATACAGCCGTAGCCAAGCGCAGAAATATCGTTTCCATATTTATCTTTCCGATATTGCATGCTGCTATCTCCTCTCGGTGTTTAATGCCTCCAGTTCTTCCATCCAGATCCGTGCAGACGCATCCGAAGGCATACGCAGATCTCCACGCGGAGAGACAGCAACGCTTCCGACTTTTGGTCCATCCGGCAGGCAGGAACGTTTGAACTGCTGTGCAAAAAATCTGCGGTAAAAAGTTTTTAACCATTTCAAAATGGTTTCATCATCATAAGTTCCCGCAAAAGCAACTTTCGCCAGACGGTAAATCTTTGCCGGCGCATAGCCAAGACGAAGCATATGATACAGATAAAAATCATGTAATTCGTAAGGTCCGACCAAATCTTCGGTCTTCTGGGAAATCTTCCCATCCTCCGGCGGCAAAAGTTCCGGTGAAACCGGTGTATCCAAAACATCGAGAAGAACCGCTTCTAACGCTTCATCGCCACAGGTATCCGCGTAATACCGGACAAGATGGCGGACCAGTGTCTTTGGCACAGACGCATTCACCGCATACATGGACATATGATCTCCGTTGTAAGTCGCCCAGCCGAGTGCCAGCTCCGACAGATCGCCTGTGCCGATGACCATCCCACCGGTCTTATTTGCAATGTCCATAAGAATCTGGGTTCTCTCACGTGCCTGTCCATTCTCGTAAGTCACATCATGTACTTTCGGATCCTGTCCGATATCCCGGAAATGGATATTGACCGCATCCTTGATACTGACTTCCATAAAGTCCGCATTGAGGCATTTGATGAGGCTGACCGCATTATCGTAAGTACGATCCGTTGTTCCGAATCCCGGCATTGTCACAGCCTTAATATTTTTATGGTCCATGCCAAGCAGATCAAATGCGCGCACCGTCACAAGCAGCGCCAGCGTAGAATCCAATCCACCGGAGATACCGATCACGGCAGATTTGCAGTGTGTGTGCTCCAGACGTTTTTTCAGTCCCATCGCCTGAATGGATAAAATCTCATCACAACGGCGCTCTCTGTCTGTCTTACTGCCCGGAACAAACGGCATTGGATCAATGTATCTGGTCAGTTCCGTCTCTTCTATTTTCAATGCAAATGGAATTTCCGTGTAACCGTCCATTCTGGTTTCAAATGTAGTCATTCTGCGGCGCTCTGCATTCAGACGCAGAACATCGACCTCCGAATAAACTGTTTCATTCGCAAAACGTTTCGCTTTCTTTAAAATCCTTCCATTTTCCGCAATGATATTATGCGCGGAATAGACGACATCCTGCGTGGATTCCCCATCTCCGGCACTCGCATAAATATAGCCGCACAGCAGCCTTGCAGACTGTCCGCCAACCAGCTCCTCGCGATAAATGTCTTTTCCGGTCGTCTCATCCGATGCTGACAGATTGACAATGACATTCGCACCGTTTAACGCATGACGGATACTCGGTGGTTCCGGCGTCCAGAGATCCTCGCAGAGTTCCACACCGATTTTCAGTTCCGGCATGGTCTGGCAGGTAAATAATAACTTTTTGCCCATTGGAACCACTTCTTCTCCGAGGCTTACCTGCACCGTTTCTTCCATTCCTCTTGTAAAATGTCTTGCCTCATAAAATTCATTGTAATTTGGCAGATATGTTTTCGGCACAAAACCAAGCACTTTTCCATTGCTCACAGCGGCAGCCACATTATAAAGCTTTCCGTTGTATTCGAGTGGAAGTCCCACAAACACGATGCAGTCCAATGCAAAGGTAAACGCAGCGATCTCAAGGAGCGACTGTCTTGCTTCACGCAGCATTTTTTCCTGTAAAAACAGATCACTGCATGTATAACCCGTAATACAAAGTTCCGGGAGTACAATGATCTTTGCCCCTTCCTTCTCTGCCTTTTTAATCTCTGCGCAGATTAATGCGGTGTTCTCTTTTGTATCCGCAACTACAATTTTCGGGGTGACGGCTGCCACCTTGACAAATCCCTGTCTCACTACTTTCTCATCTCCTTCAGTTCGTCCACTTCAAAATGATATGCCTTGTTACAGAACTGGCATTTTACTTCAATCGCTTCACCATCGTTGATAATATCGTCTAAATCTTTTTTGCTCAAGGTTGAGATTGCACGGGAAACGCGCTCTTTGGAGCAGTCACACTGGAATGCTGCCGGAAGTGTATCCGTGATCTCAAGTCCAAAATCGCCCAGAATGATCTCTAAAATCTTTTCCGGCGTATTGCCCTCTTCCAGCATCTCAGTCACAGATGCGATCTCACTGATTTTTTTCTCCAATGCATCCACAACTTCATCCGGGGTAAACGGCATCAACTGAATAATAAATCCACCTGCCTGCTTTACAGAACCATCCACATCTACTAAAACACCCAGTCCTACTGCGGAAGGAACCTGCTCCGAAGTCGCAAAATAATAGGTTAAATCCTCTGCGATCTCTCCGGTCTGCAGTGCGATCTGTCCCACATAAGGCTCTTTTAAGCCCATATCCTTGATCACACTCATGACACCAAGTCCAAGTGCCCCGCCTACGTCTAATTTGCCCAACGCATTCGGTGGCAGCGCCACATCTGCAACTCTCGGAAATCCCTTGACATGTCCTGCGGAATCCGCTGTCACGGTCAGTCCCTGCGCCGGTCCCTGACACTGGATCTGTACTGTGAGAAGATCCTTCTCACCTTTCATCATCGTTCCCATCATGGCTGCCCCGGACAATAACCTGCCAAGAGCTGCCGTGATCACCGGGCTTGTGTTATGGTCTTTTCTTGCTTCCTCCACAATGTTTTTGGATGTGATTGCAAATGCGCGGATGGAATGATCTGCCGCAGTTGCTCTTACAATATAATCGTTCATGTTTTTCCTCTTTTCCTGTTATTTTATATTAGGCAAGTGCCTGTTCTGTTATATCATATTCCTTAAATCACCTTCGGTCTTGCAATGATATACATGCGCTCACTCTCTGCCGTCACCGGATCATGGGTAAACGCGTCATACGCTGCCACAAACTCCATGCCTGCCTGCAAAAGCAGCTCTTTCACCTGCTCTAATTCGTAGGCTTTCTGATAATGAAGTTCCTCGTATTTCCGATAGAGGTCACTTTCCTCCCGGATAAAAAGCGTCAGGTCGTACTCATTGACCATCTCATCCTCATAAAAATAGTTTTCCCAGATGAAACTGCTCTCCTCCCGGTTTTCGCTGATGGTGCATTCTCCCATCAGATCCCGGTATTTATGCACGGTGTTCAAATCAAAAATAAACACACCGTCCTCTGCGAGATATTCTTTTACCAGCTCAAATACTTTTTTCAAATCTTCCGGTTCCAAAATATAGTTCATCGAATCGCAGACACTTACAATGGCCCGGATATTTCCAAACAATTCCAGTTCCCGCATATCCTGAAGAAGATATAAAATATCATTCCGCTCTTCTTCCTCCTGACGTTCTCCTGCAATCTCTAACATTTCGGCAGAATTGTCCACTCCCACCATATCATAGCCTGCATCTGCCAAAAGCCTTGTCATTTTTCCGGTACCACAGCCGAGTTCCACCACGGTGCCATCTGTCACCTGATACTCCTTTAACAGACTGATAAGATATCTGCTCCACTCCTCATAAGGTACATTATCCATAAAAAGATCATATACCTGTGCAAAACTGCTGTATGCTTCCAATGTTTTCTCTCCTTGATTATTTTTTCACGAACCTTTATACTACTAGAGAAGCAAGATCCAATATTCTTAAGGTTTTTTCCTTTTGATATCCCGATAGTATAAAGCGAGGTTTTTTATGCCCGAGAATTACGACCATTATATCACAAAAAACATAAAAGCATTATATAAACGACGACTTTTTTCACCAATTGTATATCTGATCATTGTGATCGTCCTATGGCATGTATTTTCACTGACGGATCTTTTATTTCCGGTGCAGCTGACGGATGATGTTACGCTGGAATCTGCCTACCGGAATGACGCTGCCAACATGCATACCACACTGACAGATTTAAAATTCACCGGATACACCAGAAGCAACTTTGCCGGGACTTCCGGTTATTATTATTACACAATCCGGAATGATGAATGTATCATCGTACTGCTTTCTCCTTCTACCTGTGAAGAAGGGCTTCCTTCCATTGATGAAGTAAAATTGACCGGAAAAATCAAAAAGTCCTCTGAATCTTTCCATGCACTTTTAAAAAATATGGCAGAAGATTTAAGCTGGACAGAAAGCGGTATTCAGAGTAAGGTATCCGGATATTACATCAGTGAACCGGATTATAATCGTACCATAAATACGATCCTTTTTACAGTCATATTTGGCACCAGTATTTATGCGATCCTCTGTATCGTACTCTATATCCTGTTTATTTTCTTCCCGGTACTCTCTCCCTGCTGCCAGGATCTCGCCTTATTCGGCAATCCGAAAAAGCTGTTAGATCAGGCGGAGGAGGAACTTGCAACGCTGCCCCAGCTTGCAACGGAAGATATGTTTATCACAGAACACTTTTTTATTGAGACATCCGTTTACGGAAATGCGATCATCCCGATCGACCAGATCATATGGATTTATAAGTACTCCACACTCCATAAGTTTTTCTGGTATCATTTCAGTATTTCCTACACACTGCATATCAGTGCCAACAGGCATTTGTATATCCAGTGCCCGAAGAATATAAAATCTGACATTGATGGTATCATGGATTACCTTGCGGAGGCAAATCATAACATTCTGGTCGGATTCAATGAGAAAAACCGGCTGGAAGTACAGAAAATACAGGGAACGCCGATGAACTTTGAGAAATTTATCGCCTTCCTAAAAAAGCGGATTTGATGTCAACCGGAGTTTAACTTACGTAGTGTCGCAGATTTTGTGGTGCTTTTATGGGTTGTGAAGGGCAGATATAAGCGCCCTCTCACAAGTCAGAATTTTATATGTAATGAAAAAGAAAAACGGTATAAACGAAATATTATGTTTCTGTTCGCTGGACAT
>OHKW01000890.1_pt1 | contig 15337 bp, 5 predicted proteins | sample 1568931 | NCBI WGS metagenome assembly OHKW01 (sample SAMEA3879536, study PRJEB24766) | human gut metagenome | biome: human-associated habitat; feature: feces | place: USA | collected 1985/1987 | reverse complement strand
CCATTTTCATTGACACTCTTATCATAGATACGAACATCTTTCAGGTTCAGGGTATCTTCCAGAATCTTATAGGCATTTGCTCTCTCAGTTCCATACGTTGCATAGGCAAACGCATTTCTTGGACTGTCGGCATTCTTTCCTGTAATCCTCCACTCACCATTTACCTCAGAGAATTTCACCTGTATTTCCTTCTGTGCAAGATACCACGGTGTATGCAATGTTTCTTGCATAAAATCCTGATAATCCGAAGGTTCAATCCAGGTAGCTCCAATACGCACTTCAATCTCCGATGCTTCCAGATCTCTCGGCTGAACTGCCTCTAGTGCACGCACATTCGATGTGAATTCCGGATGATTCTCTGCAAAAGTTCTCGCAGTATTTAATTTATCCCTAACATTTCCGGAGAGATATTCATCTCCGCTTTCCCACTGGTCTGTCAGTGGATTTTTGAAGATAACTCCAACCAGCTCTTCTATAATTTTCTCTTCGGTCTTTCCGGTCAGCTGTGCCATATATGGGAGATCTACTTTAGCCCTTTCATTTAAAGACAGAGCAAGTGCTTCTGTGGCTGTCTCCACACTTGTCACAGCAACCGCCTTTTTGATGGTTCGTTTGGTGAACATGTCCGCTTTCCGCTTCAATGTTCCATCTTCATTCAAGTCTTCCAGGGAACACAGCAGACAATAAGAAGAGTCATCAGAAAATGCCCGTTTATTAGCATTACTTCCAATAACTCCATACTTTGCTGTGTAGGTATCATACACCTGATTCAGTTTTTCCTGCTGTTTTTGGATTTCTTCGTCTGTGACAAATTCTTCCATCTGCATGGCGATCAGCTCACGAACGGTATCACGGATTGCAACCATGCCTTTTACACGTTCTGCAGTGGCGGCAGGCATTTTCACCTGATTCATCAAAGAGTTGACACGATAATATACCTGATCATCTACCACCGTATAGCTGTAATTTCTAACATTCGGATCAGCCGGAATACTCTCTGGCATCTCATCCAGTTCTGTTTCCACATCTACTGCCGGTACCATGCTTCCCTTAATTTGTTTCACAGCTTCTTGTAACTGTAATTCCAAATCAGCTCCTTCCATTGGAGCACAGGTTGTTTCCATACCATACGGACCGGACACTTCTTTCATCTCACCCAGAATCATTTCCGGATGCTGAACAAAATACTGATTGACCGTAATTCCATTGACATCACTATCCAGATTTATCCATTCCGGCATTTCTTTCGTAAGGCTTTCCCTCTTTTGGAAAAACAAGATATCAGCACTGACTTCTGTTCCTGCATTTGCCTTAAAAGCTGTGTTCGGCAGTCGGATTGCTCCCAACAGATCTGCCCGCTCTGCTAGATATTTCCGGACTTCCGGTGACGCCTTATCCATGGTTCCCTTTGTTGTGATCAGTGCCGCCACACCACCTGGACGTAACTGATCTATCGTCTTGGCGAGAAAGTAATCATGAATCATGAAATTGTAGCGATCATACTGACGGTCATTAACCTTGTATGCACCAAATGGCACATTTCCAATCGCCACATCAAAAAAGTCATTAGGATAATCTGTCTTCTCAAAACCTTTAATCTGAATATTTGCATCCGGATAGAGCAACTTTGCAATTCTGCCGCTGATACTGTCCAGTTCCACACCATAGAGTTTGGACTGGTTTAGATTCTCCGGAAGCATTCCAAAGAAGTTACCAACTCCCATAGACGGCTCCAGAATATTTCCTTTTGTAAATCCCAGATTCTCCAACACCTGATACATACTTTCAATCACAATCGGCTGTGTATAATGAGCATTTAAGGTGGAAGCTCTGGCTGCAGCATATTCCTCTGGTGTAAGAACCGTCTTTAATTCCAAATATTCTGTCTCCCATGCAGCTTTTGTCTCATCAAATGCATCTGCAAGACCTCCCCAGCCAACGTACCTGGATAAGATTTCCTGTTCTTCCGGTGTTGCATTGCGATTCTCATCCTCACATTTCTTTAACAACTGGATAGCCATGATATTAGCACGGAACTTTTCTTTTGCTGTACCCTGTCCAAGCTCATCATCTGTGATGCGGAAGTTCGTTGCTGGAATCGGTTCTGATATTCCGTTAATCTCTTCCAAAGATTCTTTTTCTTCCGATACCTCAGCTTCTCCAGATAATTCTTTTTCTTTTTTATCATAATCTGTCCACACACGTTGAGAAATAGCAGTAAAATAGGAAGACTCTTCCTCCATAATTTCTTCCCTGATTTCCCGTAATTCATCTAAGGTATCCGCATTTACTGTTTTGTTGTGATAATGATAATAAAGTACTTCTTGTCCAAGTTTTACATCCAGACGTTCCAATTCTTGTGTTGACATTCGATTCCAAATATCATCTTTTTCCGTATGAATCGTGAAACCTTCTCCATCATCATGATATTCTAATGTGTATTGAAGTCGATTCGCTTCTCCCTTAACTTTGCAATCAAAATCATGGATTCTTGTTCTGGTACCAGACATATATTCTGAATCAACTAATCGCAAATCAGTTATATCTTCAGCAGTCAAAGTATCCTGCTCCAGCTGTTCTCCTAACATCTGCTGTGCTTCTTCCAAATCTGCCAGTCTTTGTGCTTCCTGTCGTTCTTCGTACTTTTCCATTTCTTCCGGTGACAAATAATCATCTGTGCGGATTAACTGGCGAACACGTTCTGCAACCTTATTCCACTTTAATAAAACTTCTACCTCTGGACTGCCAATTTTCCCTTTTGCAAGTTTTAATCCTTTTGCATCGTGGGATGCGTCAGAAGCACCTGCTCCTGGTATTCCGGGTGAGGAACCACCTGTTCCATACTCATTTTTCAGGAACTCAGCTGCATCTTTCATATCATGATGTTCCATGAAATACTCATAGATTCGGTTACGTCCTCCAGCTGTAATGCCGCCTCTTCTTAACACTGCGTCAATTTCATCCTGTGTGATAAAGGATAGTGCCGGACGTTCGACCGTAAATTTCTGGTCTACCCAGGAACGCTCCCTCTGGAGATCCTGAAAACGCTGGAAATATTCCGGATTATGCTGAATCTCCCAGCGGTGATAATCTCCCGGATTCTCATCCATATATTTCTGCAGCCATTCAAAACGATAGACAATCGCATCTGCTTCCTCTTGATCTGTCCATGCTCCACTCACTACATCCTGCCAGTCTGAATATGATTGTTTCTTTTCCCAGTTTCTGCAAGTATCCCGAAAATGAAGTGCAAGAAGATTGGTCATTTCTTCCTGCTCCTGTTCAATGGCATTATTGGAAATCAAATTATCCACGTAATTTCCATCCTCATACATATCCCGAATTCTGTTCGCTGCTTCTTCCCACGTAACCATGCGGTCAAAGTTTCTTCTGGCAGAGTCCCCTCGCCGGATACGGATACCATCATTGTCATACCAGATACTGATTTTCTGACCATCTATGGTAAATCCTTTGCCACCAGTTCCATATTCATCTTTCAGAAAACTCCGCATTTCTTCATTATCCAAACCTTCAATCAATCTTGCCGTAATATGAAACAGTGTATTTTTCTGTCCGCTTCCCGTGCGGAGAATATCATTTACCACTTCATCGGAAATAAGAAAAGCGGCTGGCTGTTCCAATGCAGCTGCCGCTTTCCTTATTTCTCCTAACTGTTCCTCTTCTGTTGGGAACAGGCTTAACTGTAAATAATCTCCTGAATTACCAGTTCCTCTGCCTGTGCTTTGATCTGGTTCATGTGTCTGGTCCATGCCATCCCGTCTGCCATTTTGTCCGGTGCCGGATCTTTCTCCAGAAGTTCGTTCATCAGGTTGTCTACTCTCTGTCTTGCCTGGCTGTCGATCTCCATCAGATGACTGTCCAGACGGTTCTGCAGTGTCAGAATGTTGAACCTGGCTACCTTGTGGTTTCTCAGATACTCTTTCCTCATCATTCCGTACTTCCCGATGGTTCCTCTCGTCTCTTCCAGGCTGATATCTGGAATCTGATACTCTCCGTTCTGGCTGTAACTGATCTCTCTCATAGTCTGTTTCCTCCTTTTTTTCTTCTCTATCTTCTGTGTTATCTGTATTACTTTCACGAATTAACGTGTTAAATTCATTATAAGCTACTTCTTTTTCTTTTGCAACCGTTTTCAGGTCATTTTCCAGATCATTCAGAACATATCGTCCAATCTGCATCAGGACTGGTCTGCTGATCTCGTTGACTGCACTTCCCAGATGTCCTAATACTTTCAGCTGATTGAAGTCCGTAATATGCCGAAAATCCTCTGCATCCAGATATTCCTGTGCATCCAGCCCACATCGGTTTAGTAATACATACCAGACACTATTGGTCATCAGTTCCCGAAATTCGACTTCCTGATTCTGTTCGTCCAGTTCTTCCAAAAATGTCCCTGTTACATCCAGTCTCAGTTCTTCCAATGCATCTGGAAGCCATTCCTGCATACTCTCCTTCGCTGCCTGATGCAGACTTTCAGCAAGTCCTCCTTCTATATCTTCCAGTGATAACTGCTCCTGCAGATAATCTGCCACCAGCTGTTCTCCTTCCACCGGAAGATTCCATAACTGAGGATCCTTTCCAAGATTCCGCACTTTATAAGTGTCCTGCACATCAAATACATAACGAAGTTTTGTTTTCGGTCCGGAAGTATTGTCAATCAAGGCAATCCCCTTAGATCCCTTTTTGATCCAGCGGTACATCTTCTGATTCCAGATTTCCATGGATGCTACGGCAGTTGCTTCCGGCCGCTGTGCATAAATTAAAAGCTGTTCTGGAAAAGTGTATTTGTACAGTCTGGATGCCGTGTTTAGGAACCGCATCCATTCCTGCGGACTGGCAGCTACATCTTTTGCCACCTCTTCCGTCAGCTGTTCCATTGCATATAATTTATTTGCCATCTGTTACTCCCTTTCTTCTTCCCACTTTTCTTCTACAACATCGGCAATCCGTTCCATTGCCCTTGTCATAGAAGGAAAATTACTACTGTTACTTGCTTTTCCAATCTGATCAATAAGAAATTCCGGCATATCTGCAAGTGCTCCGGCAATCATAGCCTTTACCCGGATATCCTCCAGCATAAGAAGCTCTTTTACACCAAATTCTTCACCAAATACATCCTGATATCTCCGTAAGTCATCCAAAAGATATTCCGGTTTTAAATCTCTATCCATTTCCTTTCTTTTATCATCACCATATAAACACCAGTCCATATTCTTTTCTCCTCCATCTTCATAAAATTAGGGACTGCTCACACAGTCCCCTCAAAATCATCGTTATTTCTCGTTATAATACTGAGGCAAGGTCTTTCGCCCTATTCTTTGGGATTGTATCTGTCCCTTTTGCTTTGATCTCCGCCTTGGCTTTCTCCAGTTTTCCATGGATTCCACCTTTTGCTTCTGTCCTCCCAGTTGCTTTTTCTGCTGCTTTTTCTTTCTCCAGACGTGCTTCCCTGCGTTCGGCATTTTCCATAACTGCTGTCTTTCCATCACAGAACTGAACCTTATCCGAAAGCTGTTCCTGCCTCTCTACCTGCGTCTCATTGACTTCCTGTACCATGGCATTTAATTCCGGTACTTCAAACATTCCGTTATCAGGAAGAATCAGCACCTCATGAATTGAAGAGGGAAGAACAAAATAATCACTTCCCAGGCATTCACCGATCTGCTTACGAATATCTTCCTGCAGTAACAGTGATGCACCATTCATTTTTTGTGCATTTGAAAGACAGAACATTGGATTTTCCATTGCTTCAACATTCAGTTTTTCATTCAAAAGATTCTTTGGTGTTCCTCCAAAAATCATGGATTCGACAATCTGTGTCATATCCACCAGTTGCACTCCTCTGTTCTTATCTGCCCTCATCGCATCTGCCTGAATCTGTTCGACAGATACTCCCCATTCATTCATCAGAGAAACAGTTACTGGAATACTGCTGATTCCCTCTCCATTTTCCTCCAGATTTACTGCATAATAAGCTGCAAAATCTCCGTGTTCTGTGACTACTTTATCTGCCAGACGATCGATATTCCATTCCTTATCACAAATTCTTACCTGTAACTTATTTTTCATCTTTTCATAATCCAGAATATCTGGAACTCCCATATCAAGAAATTCTGCTTTCCCCTGTGCCTCAATACGCATATCAGCCACATCCCCAACACAAGAATCTACATCTTTTCCATGGATATATTCCTGGTAGAGGGAATCCAGATAGACTGTCGGTACGATTCTCTGATCTCCGTTTGGAATCGTAATACCTGTCAACTTCAAACCGTTGTTTTTTTCTACTTCCTGCAGTTTAATTTCTGCGTCCTTATAAGACTCTGGCAGATACTCCTTTACATTGTCTTTGACATATTCATAAAATTCTTTTCTGTTCATCATACGCTTTTACCCCTTTCTGATCATGTGATGGTTCATTCTTTTTCTGCTGACCATCTGCTCGGCTTTCTTCTGATAAGCCATCATTCTCTTTAAAGTTTTCTCCTGGTTTTTTCGTGCTTCCTGTCTTTTTTCCATTGCTTTCATCATAGTTTTCTGTTCCTTTCTGTGATTTTTTTGTATGAAAAAGGGAGCCTCACATAGAAGCTCCCAATCATAACCATTGGTTTTCTTATTTGGTTTTCTTATTTGGTTTTCCTTTTTCTGCTGATATAAAGTCCTGCCATACCTCCTGTGGAGATTACCAGAAGCATGATCGGCAGCCAGATATTCGTGCTGTCACCTGTTTTCGGTGCATTTGATACCTTTGTCTCTTCATGGGACTGTGGTGTATCCGGTGTGTTCGGTGTTTCTGGAACTTCCGGTTTCTCATTTGTCAGATTGAAAGTAACTTCCACGACTGGTGTACTGTCATTCGCATAAGCAAATGTCACTTCATGCTTGGTCTGATCCAGTGTGTATCCATCCAGTGTTTTTGTTTCCACCAGATAATACTTGATTGCTGTATCATATTTGCCGTTCTTAAATGTGGCAATCTCATACAGCTTACTTTCTGCATGACCGGCAGCGTCTGTCTTTAAGGTTTCCAGAACCTTTCCTTTGCTGTCACGGAGTTCAAATTCTACCCCTTTCAGCGGTTCTCCTGATGATTTATCTGTCTTATTGAGAATCACTTTTCCCTTGGCAGTGTCATCTTTCATAGCTACTTTCTGGATCTCTCCAGTATCCTTTACTTCAAAACTAACATCCGATGTCAGAATATATCCTTTCGGTGCCTGCTCTTCACGTAAGGTATATTTACCGATTGGAAGTTTTTCGATATAGTGTGCTTCCTCTGTGGAAGTCCAGCTCTCTACTACCTGATCATCCTTATCGAGAATCGTCAGTTTCGCACCCGGAATCTCAGTTTCTCCTGTGATATCCGTCTTACTGATCTCTACTTTTGTCACATCATCTTTCATATCATGCTTCTGAACCTCTGCTGTATTCTCTACTGTAAAGGTAATACTTTCTGCAGTAACATATCCATCTGCCGGTTTTGTCTCTGTCATGGTGTATTTCTTACCAACAACCAGTTCTTTGATCACATGGGATTCTTCCGTAGAAGTCCATTCATCTACTGTATTGCCATCTGAATCCGTCACTTTCAGGTGTGCACCTGGAAGTTCTTTACCTGTTGTCAGGTCTGTTTTGGTCAGCTCCACTGTGGTTGGCTGATTTTCAAAAGTAAAGTCGTAACTTACTTCTGCCTGGTCTTCTCCGGCATATTCAAAGGTAAATTCCTGTACTTCTTCTGTTGTAACAAATCCGTCCGGCGCAAAGATTTCTTTCACATAGTATTTTCCATCTACCGGAAGATCTGCCGTGAAAGTAATCTTTCCTTTTTCATCCGTTACTCGCTGCTCAATCAGACTGTCTTTCTCAAGGAGTACCTCGCCCTTTGCATTTTTGATATCTTCACTGGTATAAAGACCGAAGACACCACCTGCAAGGACACGTTCTGTATCTTTTTCTTTCTTCAGAACCGTAACCTTTACTTTCTGACGGGCATTCTGCCATTTCTCATCATAAGTGATGACTGGTGTGTCCTGATCACGGTAGGAAAGATCAACATATCTCGACTCTCCGTCCAGCACATAACCATGGGCAGTTTTTACTTCCTTCACATAGTATTTTCCAGCCGGGAGATCTCCCATCTGTGCAATGCCATTGGAATTTGTAGTAATAGTTCCCACTTTTTCATCTGCTTTGAAATAATCTTCACTGACACCATCTGCCGCTTTGATATCTTCCGCAGCAAATACATCGAAAGTTACATTTGAAAGGCTTCCGGTTACATACTCAAAGAGATGCTCCACAGTACCTTTTACATTGTCCAGAAGTGTCACTTTATCCAAAAACTCTCCATTTTTGTTAATGATCAGAAGTCCTGTTGGAACTTCATCTTTCATCTCTACTTTCTGAATCTCTGCGGTATCTTCCAGCGTGAACTTCACATCCGTTGCTTTCAGATAACCATAAGGTGCCATTTCCTCACGAAGGGTGTATTCCTCTCCAACTGTCAGTCGTTTGATCACATGTGGCTGATCTTTTACAGAAATCCACTGATCCACAACATTTCCTTCTTTATCAAGAACGGTGAGTTTTGCCCCATCCAGTTCCACACCTGTTGTTACATCAGATTTTGTAATTTCTACTGTTGTCGGCTGGTTCTTTTTCACTGTTTTCAGTTTTACTGTCTTCACATCCTGTCCCTGGTAAGAAGCATCCAGATTCAGAACTTCATCAGAGGATACAAATCCCGCCGGTGCTTTTAACTCTTTCACATAATACTGTCCAAGTGGCAGATCCAGCGTACATGTTGCAAGACCATCGTTATCAGAAGTCATTTCCTGTAAGAGTGTGTCTGCTTTCACGATCACTTTTCCATCTGCCTTAATATCCGCTTTGTTATAGATACCAAAGACAGCTCCTGCTACGGTTGCACCATTTTCTGCATCCTGTTTTTCTACCTGGATTGCAACTTTCTGTCGGTCATCGCCAACAGTCACTTCCTGTTCGATCACAGGTGTATCCTGATCTGCATAGACAAATGCTACATCCGATCTGTCATGGTTCAGGACGAATCCTTCCGGTGCAGTCTTTTCTACCACATAGTAAGAACCAAGCGGCAGATTCTCTGCAACTGCTTTTCCGTCTTCTCCGGTCGTAACTGTTGTTACCAGTGCATCCTTCGCATAGATCAGCTGTCTGTTTCCGTTTTCATCTTTCTGATAATCCGGTGTATAGATATTTTCAGCTGCATAGACATTAAATTCCGCGCCCTTCAGGTATCTTTCTTCATAAACAAAATCCTTCTTGTATCCGGTCAGCATCTCACCTTTTTTATAGATCGTCAGCTTTCCTTTTACCGGATGGTTCTCGTAATCTACCGTAATAATGGCATCTCCGCTCTCAGAATCCATCTGGTATGCTGTGTTTGCATCCACTGCAATCTCTACATAGTTCTTGTTGATTGTGTACCCTTCCGGTGCATTGACTTCCTCAATCCGGTAATGTCCGATCTTCAGATTCTTCGGCATGATCAGATATCCCTGACTGTCCGTAAAATAGGACTTATGAGTAGTTGTCACAGGATACGTTGTTACCTGTTCCACATACTTTTTGTTGTCCAGGTCATATACCTTAAATTCTGTTCCTGCAATCAGGACGGATTTCTTTGTTTCATCGTCTTTTTTCACGATTTTCAGTTTTGCCTTAAACTCTTCATCCAGAAGCACTCGCCAGATCTGTGGCTCGTTTGGATGATGTTCTGTGATATTCACTTCAAAATCATCGACTGGCTTGTAATTGTGTGGTGTTGTTGTTTCACGGACAATATAGCTTCCAAATGGTAATGGAATACTGCAGGCATAACCTTTTTCATCTGTAAAAATCTCAGTAGCTCCGTTTTCTCCACTCACTACTGGTTTGGCAGAATCAAAATCATAGCTTCCATCTGCTTTCTTTGTAAGGGAAGATTTCAGATAAACTGTAAATCCGGCTCCGGATAACAGATCTGCATCGGTCTTTCCATTGTTGGCTGCTTTGATGATCTGGAATGGCTGCTTGATGACCTGCTCACTGGAAGTGCACTCTCTTTTTACTTCTGCTGTCATATCTCCTTCATAACTGCATGTAAGATCATGCTCTTCTGCATCTGCCAGGTATCCGGTCGGCGGAGTAATCTCTTTGACATAATATTTGCCAAGATATAAGCCATTTACAGAAGCCTGTCCTTTGTCATCTGTTGTAAGAGAAGCTACCTGCTCTCCTGCTTTATAAATAGTTCCCGTTGCTCCATCCGGGTACACGATATCTTCACGGGCATACAGTCCATAAACTGCACCTTTCAGTGTGGCATCTCCCTGTGGTACTGCTTTTCCTGTTTCTTTATCAACTTTGAATAAATTGATCTTTGCTGTCACACGGTCATTGCTGAAGGTATGGGCAAAAGATACGGTTGCTTCTTTATCATTGGTGTAAGAAAACTTGAACGTATACACATCTTCTGTATTTCTTACATAGCCTTCCGGCGCCTGATCTTCTTTTACTGAATAGGAATATCCAATCGGAAGATCTGCTGTAAATTTTGCAGTTCCGTCTGCGCCAGTAGTTACTTTCTCAATCAGCGTTCCTTTTTTCACAACAACGCTTCCGTCTGCATTTCTGATATCATCGGATGCATACAGAGCAAAAATACCGCCTTTCAGTGGTTTCTTGGTGTCTTTATCCTGTTTTACTACAGAAACATCTGCTTTCTGTCTCTCGTTGTTAAAAGTCACATCTGCAAATACAACTTCTTTATTCTGACCAGCATAAGTTAGAGTCACTGACTTTTCTTCGCTGCCGTTATAGAAAGAGTCCGGTGCTTTTGTTTCTTTTACCACGTAGGTTCCAAGATGCAGGTTTTTCAGTGTGACAGAACCATTCTCACCTGTTGTCAGGTTTTCTTTTACAAGGTCACCTTTGCTGTACACTTTTGTACCATAAGCAGTTACGATATCTGCCCCGGCATACACGTTATACACTGCATTTTTCTGTCTGCGGTTTTCATACTGAAATACCGTTCCATTTTCACTGACCTCTGCTCCGGTCAGAACCTGTCCTTCTTTGTAAATGGTAAGCTCTGCCAGCTGTTCCTTATTTTCCACGGTTACAGCTGAGGTCTTACTTGCTACCAGTTTTACATTTGTTGCCGTTGCATTTACTACATATCCCTGTGGTGCTGTGATCTCTTTCAGATAAACAGTATCCTGTGTCTTGATGATCGTAACAGAAGATTTTCCATTCTTATCTGTTGCCGGCATCTGAGTGATCAGCTTTGTACAAGCCTCATCGCTGTATACACCGAATACTGCACCTGCAAGATTGACATCCGCTGTATCGTCTTTCTTTACGATTTCGATCGTAGCCTGTTCAATCCAGGACACCTTTAAGCTTACATATTTTTCATCAGCAACACCTTCTCCAAATACAAATGCCAGATCCTGAACACTTGCATTCGTAGTCAATTTATATGCTGAATAATCTTTTGTAATACTTCCCTTCATTTTTGCAGAAAAAGTAGCACTTACATCTCTTGTCTGTGTCAGAGGAGCTGAGAGATAAAACGTGGTTCCTCCTCCAATTGTTACGCTTGCACCTGCCGCACTTACATTTCCAGTAGATACATTATGGAGCTTTACTCCTTTTGGTAAGTCCATTGTGATTTTCTGCTGGGAAGATGCGTTGAACTGAATGTTCTCCGTTCTCTGAACATTTCCATCTACATAAGCCTTTACATCCGGCTTTGAAAATGACATCGCTACATCTGGTATTTCCGGCTTATTCACACAATAATTATAGAGTTCTTTTGCCAAAGCCTCTCCTGTAGCATTGGTTCCGTAAAATGCATCACTGCTTCCGTTGGCATATGATGCAGCCATGTGAATAATGATGAATCTTTTTCCTTCTGAAAAATCCGTGTGTTTATTCGCAAAAAAACTTTCGCTCCCTGCGGCATCTGTACCGTAATAACACACTTTTGCTAACGCCTGATTGTCTCCAATCTTTGTAATTGTATAATTTCCAGATCCAGGTCCTGGCTTTGCTGGCTGTACACAATACGCAATTGCTCTGACGCTTCCGTAGCTGATATAGTACGGCTCTGTCAGATAGGTTCCAAGATTATAATCTGCATATCTATACAGTGGTCCTTTTTCAATTGTTACCTGCTGTGTACTTCTTGCTGAATAAGCCGAAACTGCTTCAAATGTTGCAATCTCTCCTTCTTCCATAGCCTCAAGATCCACGCCTTCTTCTCCTGCCTGTTCCAAAACATCATGAAGCTCTAACCCTGATTCTTCATCATAGGTATCCTGATTCTGTGCCTGCTCTACTAAATCATCAAATTCATCAGCGCCAATATCGGTAACCTCCGAGTCTGCTTCGGAATCCTCCGCTTCCTCTGTCTGCTGTTCACTTACAGCTGTTTCGGATTCGGTCACTGCTTCACTCCCTGCCACCTCTGTCTGAGCTTCAGTTGCTTTCTCACGCACAATCAGTTTTCGGCTGATCTGGTACTTCGGATGCTCCTGATTTACCGGTTCCACATAATAGACCGCTTTGTAAGTGTCCGCATGATCTGTCGTAAAATCCTCATCCTTGTCATTCTTTGCTTCCTCAAATGTGACTTTAACCTTGTTATCATCCTTGATTTCCAGTCCCGTGTAATCTGATTTCACATCAAATACACTGCCTGTTTCAATTTCATAATCTTTGGCAGTCACCACCTCATCTTCATCCAGAAGGTCTTTCACTTCCTCATAAAGTGGAGGTTTTTCCTCTGGCTGGATCTCCGCTGCATATGCCGTCATCGGAGATAACACTGTACTAAGCATTGTCATGCCTGCCAGCAAGCCAGATACTACTTTTCTAAAATTACCTTTTTTCTTCATGCTAAGGTCCTCTCTTTCATATATTTGTATTAAAACAGACAGTCCTTAGACTGCCTGCAATACACTACTTATCGTTGCGGAAAACTCAGATTGAACTGCACATTTCCCTCGCCGGGATCAACCATTTCCACAGTTGCTTCATACTGTCTCCCTGTTTTTCTTGATACCAGATCCTTATAATGGATTTTTCCTTTAGACAGGAACTTCTTTGCTGTTGCCTTATCCATCTTTTTCCCCTGGCTTGCAAGGAATTTATCATTCTTCCATAAGATAAAAGCACAGTTCCGGTCAGAACAGTAAAAGTTTACTTTTCCTTCCCTGACATCTGCTCCACAGCGGGGACATTTGCCAATGACTTCTCCTTTTGCCTTTCCCTGAAACTGATTTTTCTTCTCTTCTGAAATCCCCTGATACCTGGCAACCAGTTCCTGCATCAGCTCTGTAATCCCATTTAGGAATTCATCTGCTGTCTCTGTATTCTGGGCAATATGATTCAATGCCATTTCCCACTCTGCGGTCATCTTCGGAGATTTAATCTCATCCGGTAGAACCGTAATCAGCACATTTCCATCATCTGTCGGCACCAGATTTTTCTTTTCCCTTTTCACAAAGCCAGACTGAATCAGTTTTTCAATGATTGCTGCCCTTGTTGCCGGTGTGCCAAGTCCTTTCTTTTCCGTATCTTCGGTCAGCTCTTCATTCCCTGCACGTTCCATCGCAGAAAGCAGGGTATCTTCTGTGTACTGTTTCGGTGGCTGTGTAAAATGCTCCGATACAAAAGAATCACAGGGACCATAATGCTTGCCTGCCCAGATATCCAACTCCGGCTCTTCTTTTTCTGCAATGATTCCAAAGAACTGTTTCAGTTTTTTCTCAATTGTCTTGAACCCTTCCTGTTTTGTTTTCTTTGCATTGAGATAAAACGTATGATAATTGCAGGTAATCTGACATTTATGACTCTCATAAATATAAGGATCTGCAGTTGCTGTCAGAACCCTGGCACTGATCAGATACAAAATCTTGCGGCTTCGTTCTTTCAGTTCACCAATATCTGCTTTGGCTACTTCCATGGTTGGGATAATCGCATGGTGATCGGATACTTTCTTTGAATTTAATACCTTACTCACGTCCGGTTGATATTCCAGACCTTCAGCATAAGGCATTTTCCCAAATAACATCTGAATCAGAGTTTCTGTGCTTTCTCCCATCTCATCTGTCAGATACTGGCTGTCTGTTCTCGGATAAGTGACCAGCTTCTGCTCATACATCTCCTGCACGGCATCCAATGTCTGCTGTGCGGTATAACCAAACATTCTATTTGCTTCCCTCTGCAGAGTGGTCAGATCATAAAGCTTCGGAGGGCGGACCGTTTTCTCTTTCACATCATCCTTCTCTACTTCGCACATCCGCTCTAGGCAGTCCGCAGCCACTTTATCTGCATCCTCTTTTTTCTGAAAATGCTCTGTTACCGCATCCATATCATCAAACTTAATATGAGCCATATAATATTTTTCTTTGGTAAATTCCTTGATCTTCTGATTTCGATCCACGATCATGGCAAGTGTTGGTGTCTGTACTCTTCCAACTTTCAGATTCTGGTTATACAGAACGGAAAAAAGACGGCTCGCATTGATTCCCACCAGCCAGTCTGCCTTTGCCCTGCAAAGTGCTGACTGATAGAGACTGTCATAACACGAACCGTCTTTTAATGACGCAAATCCATCTTTAATTGCCTGTTCTTCCATGGAAGAGATCCAGAGTCGCTTCATCGGCTTTTTACATCCTGCCTGCTCATACACCAGACGGAAGATCAGCTCACCTTCACGTCCTGCATCAGTGGCACAGATCACTTCATCTACTTTGGAATCTCTCATCAGTTTCTTTAAGATTCCGAACTGCTTCTTTGTGCCCTCCAAAATCTTGTGTTTCCAACATTCCGGCACAATCGGCAGATCTTCATATCTCCATTTTTTATATTTTTCATCGTATTCCGATGCATCACATAATCCAACCAGATGTCCTACGCACCAGGAAACGATATAACCGTTTCCCTCCACGTAGCCATCTTTTCTTGTTCTGGCTCCAAGCACGGAAGCCAGTGCCATCGCAACCGATGGCTTTTCTGCAATCACTAATTTCATTTACTCCTGCTCCTCTTCTTCATCTTCCAGCACATTATCGTCAAAATCTTCATCTCTCAGGATTTCCGGTTCTGTACTTTCTTCCTGCTCATCTGCATCGTCTACTTCCCGTTTTTCTGACTCTGAATCTTCGGATTCATTTTCATCCTCTTCCATCTCATCTTCATCATCATATTCATGTTTCGGTTTGTAGACTTTCAAGTAATAACCACCTGCCGCAGCTCCAACAGCAACCAATCCGATCAGTAGATAAGT
>OHKW01000843.1_pt1 | contig 16413 bp, 10 predicted proteins | sample 1568931 | NCBI WGS metagenome assembly OHKW01 (sample SAMEA3879536, study PRJEB24766) | human gut metagenome | biome: human-associated habitat; feature: feces | place: USA | collected 1985/1987 | reverse complement strand
GACGCGCGAGGATCTGCTGAAAGGCAACGCCCAGATCGCCGAACAGTTCGGCAAGGACATCAAGTCCTATTGTCCGGACGTGAAGCACGTCGTGGTGGTCTTCAATCCGGCCGACATCACGGGACTGATCACGCTGATCTATGCGGGGCTGAAGCCTTCGCAGGTTTCGACCCTCGCGGCGCTGGACTCCACGCGCCTGCGTTCGGAACTGGCCAAATATTTCAAAATCTCGCCCGACGAAATCCGCAACTGCCGCACCTACGGCGGCCACGGCGAGCAGATGGCTGTATTCGCATCGACCACCGAGGTTGACGGCAAGCCCCTTACCGAAATTATCGGAACAGAGGAACTTCCCGAGGCTGAATGGGCCGACCTCAAGGTGCGCGTAATCCAGGGTGGAAAGCACATTATCGATCTCCGCGGACGTTCGTCGTTCCAGAGCCCGGCATATCTCTCAATCGAGATGATTGCAGCCGCAATGGGCGGTAAGCCTTTCCGCTGGCCTGCAGGCGTATATGTGAACAACGACCGCTTCAGCCATATCATGATGGCCATGGAGACCGTAATCACCAAGGATGGTGTTTCCGTTAAGCCCGTGAACGGCACACCGGAAGAAGAGCGTGAGCTTGAACAGAGCTACAAGCACCTCTGCACCCTTCGTGACGAAGTGATTGCCATGGGCGTTATGCCGCCTATCGACAAGTGGTCCGAACTCAATCCCTATCTGGATCAGAAGACTTGCTGCTGCCACTGATGCACCTTGGCTCATGTCAGGCTCCATCTATGATCCGCAGTGACTCCGATTGAATAAACTTGAACGGCATGCCGGCTGGTTTCCACCGCCGCATGCCGTTCGTTGTTTATGTTTCTACGGTAAGTTTAGCAGAAGGTATTTACAGGGCGAAGCAGCGGCTGATGGCGGTGCGGATGCGGGCGGCTTCGGGGGTGTCGGTTTTCAGGATGGAGATGATGCACTGCACGTAGGCATCCTTGCTGCCTGAGAGGCCGCACAGCTGGCTTACGTTGGAACGCGGCACCATGGCTTTCTGGTTGTAGACCCTCAGTACCTCGGCATAGTCGCCAAGGGCTGCTATGCGTGAAAATTCGCGGCAGAAGCTTTCATACAGGCCGCGCGGGTTGATTTCGTGCACGAGGTTCTGCATGTGTTCCTCCAGCGCGTTGATGTTGGTGAAACGGCCGTCAACGCGATATTCCACCGTGCGTTTCACTCTGTGACGTGTGTGGAGCAGGGCCTGCTGGCGGATGTCATGCTTGAACTGTGATAAGACAGAATCCCGGACTTTGGCGAAGGCTTTGTTGGGGTCGTGGCCGTTGAATTTTGCCACTGCCTTTATCACGTCCTCAAGCATCAGGATGTTTTCGATTTCCGCCACTTCGGGTACGAACACGTTTTTGCCGCGCAGGTAGGCCACTTCCTGAGCGTCTCGTCGGTCGCGGTCAACTATGCCGCAGCTTTCCAGATGGTGGAAGGCCCGCAGGTCGTTGAACGCCCGTGTGGCCTCTATCACCTTGTTGCAGCTTCCGAGCGATTTCACGGTGTAGTCGCGGAAGATGAGCGGATAGAGTTTGGCATCAATAGAATGTGTGGCATCCCCCTCGATAAACATTACCGGCCGGCGTGAGCCCACGAGGGCGAGATAAATCTCTTCCGAGAGGTCGGAATTGGCCGGGAGCAGGTCGTAGTCCCAGCTTTCGGTATCGGGGTTGAACGACCGCACCCATACGATAGCGTTCTCGGAGCGCGAGGCAGCGAAGTCAACATCGTGGGTGATATAGATGAAGCGGCAGTCGGGACGCATGGATTCAATCGTGTCCCACAGTCGCCGCATAATGGAGTTATGGAGAAATGTGCCGGGTGAATCGACAAAGACGTATCCTTGCGGAGGCGCGAAAAGCACGGCGCCGAAATAATAGAGCACGGCTTTTTCGCCATGCGACAGTCGCCGTTGTGAATACGTCTTGCTGTCGCCTTTTCGGGAGAAGAGCAGGGTGCCGCCCTCGCGCATCACATGATTGTCCGGGAACACTTCGTTCCAGTGCAGAATCACCGAGTCGAGTTTCGATTCAGGCATTACGGCGTTTTCTCCGCTTGCCAGCGCCACTTTGTAACTCACCAGGTTTGCCATCTCCTCATTGAGCAGCAGAATCATGAGCCGCTCGAATGTGGTGCGTTCGTCGGCGTGAAGGAATGTCGGGCTGGCTGCTGCTTCCCGATAAATGGCATCGATGGTGCCGTCCTGGTTCTCGCGGTCGTTGGGTTCGCAGAGCGCCCCGATAGCCGACAGAATGAAGGCTTTCGGTTTTAACTGCTGTGCGAGGTAGTGAGCGAAACGTGTTTTGCCGCATCCGTTGGCACCTATGATGGTGACCTGACGGATGTTCGACGGCAGTTTTATTGGTTCGGAACCGATTTTAGGAGGGAGGAGCATAATGGATGGGTGTGTTAGTCAATGAATCTGCGTGTGAGGCCGCCGTAGCTGTCAATGCGGCGGTCGCGCAGGAACGGCCACCAGCGGCGCACGGCTTCCGAGCGCTGCATGTCCACTTCGACAATTGCGGTCTGTTCCATGTCGGCCGGGGCCTGATAAAGAAATTCGCCTTGGGGGCCGGCAACGAAGCTCGAGCCCCAGAATGTGATGCCGTTGGTCTGCGCGGAAGGGTCGGGTTCGTGACCTACGCGGTTTACGGCCACCACTGGCAGTCCGTTGGCCACGGCATGGCCGCGCTGCACGGTGATCCAGGCTTCGCGTTGACGCGCCTGTTCGTCGGGAGTGTCGGATGATTCGAAGCCGATGGCTGTAGGGTAGATGAGAATCTCGGCACCACGCAGTGCCATAAGGCGCGCAGCTTCGGGATACCACTGATCCCAGCAGACAAGAACGCCCAGACGACCGACGGATGTGTCGATAGGCTCGAATCCAAGGTCACCGGGGGTGAAATAGAACTTCTCGTAGTAAGCCGGGTCATCGGGTATATGCATTTTGCGGTATTTTCCCGCAATAGTCCCGTCCTTTTCGAACACGACGGCAGTGTTGTGGTACAGGCCCGGTGCGCGGCGCTCGAAAAGAGATGTGACAATCACCACCCCAAGCTCTTTGGCAAGTGCCGCATATGCGTCGGTCACATCCGATGGGATGTGGGTGGCCAGCGAGCAGAGGTCCACATTTTCTGTCTGGCAGAAATAGAGGGAATCGTGGAGTTCCTGATTAACTATCAGTTGCGCACCGTCGGCCGCGAGCGCGCGGATTTTCTGCATCAGGCGGTTGCGGTTGTCGGATATGTCGGGGATGTTGTGTTGCTGGATGATACCTATTTTGAGCATATGGTAATGGCTGGAATGGTTGTAGCGGGTTTTGATGTCAGATGGAGAGCAGGGCGTCCGGCAGCTGCATGGTGGCGCAGTGGAGCGATCCGTGCTGCTGAATGAGCGCACGGCAGTCAACTTTCACTATCCGCCGGTCATGGAACGCCACACGCAGCATCTGTTCGGCAAGCGTGTCGTTGTCGGGCTGTGCGTAGGTGGGCATGAGCACGGTGGTGGGTGTGATGAGAAAGTTGGCGTAGGTGGCCGGCAGACGGTGTCCCTCTTCATCGTAGATTGGGTCGGGAAGCGGAAGCGCTATCAGATTATACGGCTGCCCGTCGGAAGTGCGCAGTGCCTTGAGTTCCTGTTCCATCTGTTCAAGCTCTGCGGTATGGGAGTCGGTCTGACGGTAGGATTTTACATACACAATTGTGTTGTCCGGAGCGAAACGCGCCAGAGTGTCTATATGGCTGTCAGTGTCGTCGCCTTCCAATGCTCCATGGTTGAGCAGGAGCAGGCGGTTGAAGCCGAGATTTTCCTTGAAATATTTTTGTAGTCCGGCCTCGTCGACAAATCCGTTACGGTTTATCGACATCAGGCAACGGGTGGTTGACAGCATTGTGCCTGCGCCGTCCGATTCCATTGAGCCACCTTCGAATGCGAAGTTGAGGCGCTGGCGGTAGCGCCGGGTCAGCAATGAGGCATGCAGCATGCGCAGGTTAACCATATTGTCGAGGTCGGAGGCGAATTTCAGCCCCCAGCCGTTGAACTGGAAGTCGACTGCCGTCGGCCCCTCGGGTGTTTCGAGGGTTATCGGGCCGTAATCGCGCGTCCAGGTGTCATTGGTCGGGCAGGTGAACACAATCAGCCGTTCCTGTGGCAGGTGCGGCAGGAGGCCCCGCACATGGTCGGGTTCCGGTGTCACCACAAGCAGACGCAATCCGCTGTCGTTCACAATGGCTTCGGCCAGGTGGACATAGCAATCGGTCACCTGCGGAAGCATATAGGCCCAGTCGGTACCGGCGTGGGGCCATGCTATCATTACAGTGCCGTATGGCTCCCATTCGGCAGGGACGCGGATTGTGCCGCCATGCTGCTGCGTGCTTGTTGTATGTGGCATAGTTGTTTTGATGCGTGAACTGCTGTGAGTTGTCGTGTTGGCGCGGTCCTGTTATTCGTCGAAATCGCTCAATGAATCCCAGGCCTGGTCGCGGTCGGAGAGGTACTCTTCACAGAAATCAAGAAATCCTCGCCGTTCAGTGTTGCCTACTTCGTGGCACCAGTCGCGGTATTGTTTATGGAGTTCGTCATCTTCGCCGATAAGTTTCTTGAATTCTGATTCGGCAACGTCGACACTGTCGGCCTGATGGAGAATGTTGATGAAGAGTTCGGTCAAGTCGTCCATAGCTTGATTTCATGGTAAAATCCGGGAGAGAGTGTCGGTAACGGTTCTGAAATATTGTTTTGATTAATTGTGTTAAGGCTAAAATACCGGGAAGGTGGCGGGATTGAACACGAAACGGCGGTCAAAATATGCGTTGTCGCAGCAGAAAAGCATGATGCCCTGCGCCAGGGTGATCATTGACCACAATCCGCATGTGACGAGTGTAAGCAGTATGCATATCAGCCCTCCGCCGATTTTGCCGAGATAGAAATAATGCACGCCAAGACTGCCGAGGAAAATGGCAAGAAGCGCTGTGATGCCTCGGCTTTTGCCGTACATGTCGCTCTGGAACGCATCGTTCTTTAAATAATAGTAGTTATTGTCGAACTGATACCCTCCCTGTGGGCCATAGGAATATCCCGCGTTGGGATCCTGATAGCCCTGGTTCTGGTATTGGTAGCCGTAGTCGGTGTTTTGTGAATAACGCGGCGGTTCCTGCTGGCCGGCGGGCGAGCCGAACTGATGTCCGCAGGAGTTACAGAAATTAGCTTCATCGGCATTGATTTTGCCGCAGATCTGACATTGTTTCATTTGCTGAGATCAGGTTTGAGATTGACTTGGCAAAGTTACGTCTGTATACCACAAATTTAATTACATTCGGGCAATTTAGCAACTTTGCCGTATGTTTTTTTATCTTAGACGTTTCGGCGTGGCAAATGGTTGCAAGGTATAAGAAAATGGGGCGGCGTGCCGGAGTTTCCGCCCGTGGTGTATATGTCAGGCTGTAACTGCGGTCACTGTGACCGTTGTATTACATGGTCTCGATGCGTTTGAGGTTTGCCTCGTCGTTGAGGTTGTAGTAGATGCTGCGGAGCACCTGACGGGCGTCGCTCATTGTTTCGTCGAGTTGCAGAACTTTTTCAAGATAAGGGGCTGCCTCTTTGAAGAGGGGGTCGACTTTCTCGGCACGGAATGCATTGTACTGCTCCTGAGTCATGCCGGCGCTTTCGTCCTGGTCAAGCTGAACAGCTTTCTGATAGAGCTTGTAGCCGAGCTGGAAGAGGGCTGCGGTGTTGTTCTCGTCAATCTGCACTGCTTTGCGGAATGTTTCGAGAGCTTCGGCAGTCTTGTTCTCGCTGTCGAGCAATACGCCTTTCACAAAGTAAAGCTGGGCGTTGTTGGGCGATGCGGCGATGTATTTGTCGATAAGTGCATCGGCTTTGGCATACTCTTTCTTGTCGATGAGGTTGTTCACCATGTAGCCGATGTAGCGGCTGTCCTCATTGCCGTAGATAGCATAGGCCTGTTCGGCGATGGCTGCCATCTCTTCGGGTTTCTGGAGCTGCGAAGCGGCCGAAATGGCATAGTCGAAAGCGTTCTTTTTGGTGTAGCCTTTGGCTATGGCATCCTTGAAGTTCTTCAGGGCAGCTTCGTTGTCGCCGCCGAGCGAGTTGCCTATACCCATGTTGAACATGATTTCAGCCACGAGAGTGTCGGCGGGAGCCTTGATGCCGGCTTTGGCGAAAGTGGGGTCGGTGGGGAGGGTGATGTAGTAGTTCCATGCTTTCACTGCATCGGGATAATCCTGAGCCTCCCACAGATAGATGGCGGCATTGTTGAAATCGTTGTAGCTTCCGGCAACGGTTTTCATGATGTCCTTGCTGTGCTTGGGCTTGATTTTGCCTTTCTCATCAGGTACAGAGTCGAGGGGAAGTGCTTTCTTGAAGTATTCGATACCTTCGAGCACGGCAAGACCGAGCTGCTTCTTATCGACGTCCTTACCCATCTGGGCGAACACACTCTGGCGGTTGTAGTAGTCGTAGGCGGCTTTACCTGCAATGAAGTAGGGCTGGGGGTCGGATGCAGTCTCCGGATTGGTGAATGCCGGCGCGAGAGCCTTCATTTGAGCCGGATAGGATGTGGGATCGGACTTGAGGTTGCGTTCCACTTCCTTTACAAGCGACTTCTGGGCCGACGCTGTAACAGCGGTGAGAAGGCAGATGCCTAAGATAGAGATAGATTTCATAATTTATGGTTTAGTTTTACGGTTGGCGTAATTAGATGCGTTTTATTCTTCTGAGTTTTCGTCAGTTTCCTCATCTTCGGTTGATTCTTCGGTGAGGTCTTCCTCCTCTGCAGTGTCGTCGGATTCCTCCTCGGGTGTCACTGGGAGTTCTTCGGGATTTTCGATTGCCTCCAGGGCTTCCTCTTCGGGGTCGGTGTCGACACAGCATACAGAAGCGATTTCGTCGCCACGTTTGTCAAGGTTGATGATGCGTACACCCTGGGTGGCGCGTCCGGTGACGCGGATATCCGCTACACGTGCACGCAGTGTGATACCCGAACGGTTGATGATGACGAGGTCGTTTTCGTCGTCGACGCTCAGGAGTGCCACCACGTGGCCGGTCTTTTCCGTGACATTCATGGATTTCACGCCCTTGCCGCCACGGTTGGTTATGCGGTAGCCGTCAAGCAGAGAGCGCTTGCCGAAGCCATTTTCCGAAATTACCATCACGTTCTTGTTGTCATCGGGGTGCATGCATATCATGCCGATTATTTCGTCGTTGGGGTCGTCGTCCAGACGCATGCCGCGCACGCCGGTGGAGACGCGGCCCATCTGGCGCACGGTCGATTCATTGAAGCGGATGGCGCGGCCGTTGCGGTTGGCCATCAGGATTTCCGAATTGCCGTCGGTGAGCTGCACTCCGATCACCTGGTCGCCCTCACGTATGAGAATGGCTTTCTTGCCCTTTATGTTCACGCGGGCGTATTCGGCCAGCGAAGTTTTCTTGATTACGCCCTGACGGGTGGCGAACACAAGGTTGTGTGTGGATGTGAATTCGGCATCCTCCAGGTTCTTGCAGCGGATGAATGCGTTGACCGAATCGCCCGGCTCGATGTTGAGCAGGTTTTGGATTGCGCGGCCTTTCGAGCTTTTGGTGCCTTCGGGGAGTTCGTACACCTTCATCTTGTACACCATTCCGCGCTGGGTGAAGAACAGTATGTTGGAGTGCATCGACGCCGGGTAGATGTACTCGATGAAATCCTCCTCGCGGGTGTTGCTTCCACGTGAGCCGACGCCGCCACGGTTCTGGGCACGGAACTCCGAAAGGGGAGTGCGCTTGATGTAGCCCATATGGCTGATGGTGATGATCATTTCGTCGTCGGCATAGAAGTCTTCGGCGTTGAAGTCGCCTGCGGTGTAATCTATGTCGGTGCGGCGCGGGTTGCCGTAAGCATCACGGATTTCAATCAGTTCCGATTTGATGAGCTCGCGGCATACATGCTCGTCGCTGAGGATTTCCTCAAGATGAGCGATCAGCTTCATCACTTCCTCATAGTTGGCGTGGAGCTTGCTCTGTTCGAGGCCGGTGAGCTGATAGAGGCGCATGTTCACGATGGCCTGGGCCTGCATCTCGGAGAGCGAGAAGCGCTCCATGAGGGTGGCGCGCGCTTCATCGGAGTTGGCGGCGTGGCGGATTATGGCTATCACCTCGTCGATGTGGTCGGATGCAATGATAAGACCTTCGAGTATGTGGGCGCGTTCCTGGGCCTTGGCGAGTTCGAAACGGGTGCGGCGCACCACCACCTCATGACGGTGGTCGACGAACGCCTGGACAATCTCCTTGAGGTTAAGCAGCTTGGGCCGTCCGTTCACGAGTGCCACGTTGTTCACGCTGAAGGCGCTCTGCATCGGTGTCATTTTGTAGAGCTTGTTCAGAACAACGTTTGAGTTCGCGTCCGTGCGCAACTTTATGACAATGCGCATCCCTTTGTAGTCGCTCTCGTCGTTGAGGTCGGCAATCCCCTCGAGTTTCTTTTCGTTTACGAGGTCGGCAATGTAGCGGATGAGCTCGGCTTTGTTGACCCCGTAGGGGATTTCGTGCACCACGATTATCTCATGGTCCTTTTCCTGCTCGATGGTGGCTTTTGCGCGGATAACGATGCGGCCGCGGCCTGTCTCATAGGCCTCCTTCACGCCGTTGTAGCCGTAGATGGTGCCGCCGGTGGGGAAGTCTGGGGCGGGGATATGCTGCATCAGCTCGGCCACGCTCATGTCGGGATTGTCAATCAGCGCCACGCAGGCGTTGATTGATTCGGCAAGGTTGTGGGTCGGCATATTGGTGGCCATACCTACGGCGATACCGCTTGACCCGTTGACAAGCAGGTTGGGGATTCGGGTAGGGAGCACCACCGGCTCCTTGGCCGAGTTGTCGTAGTTGGGTTGGAAATCTACGGTGTCCGAATCTATGTCGCGGAGCATCTCTTCGCCGATTTTCTGGAGGCGTACCTCGGTGTAACGCATGGCGGCAGGGCCGTCACCGTCGATCGATCCGAAGTTGCCGTGGCCGTCCACCAGGCATTCGCGCATCGCCCAGGGCTGCGCCATGCGGACGATTGTGCCGTAAATCGACGAGTCGCCGTGCGGGTGATACTTACCCATCACCTCGCCCACGGCCTTCGCGGCTTTCTTGTGGGGTTTGTCTGAATTGTTGCCCATCTCGTTCATTCCGAAGAGCACGCGGCGGTGAACAGGTTTCAGGCCGTCGCGGACATCGGGGAGGGCGCGCGACACTATCACCGACATTGAATAGTCGATGTAGGCCGACTTCATCTCATTCTCGATATTGATCTTTATAATGCGATCTTCTTCCAGCATGTGAGTTTTAGTTGATTAATTGTTTGTCTCGCGCCAAGTGTTGCCGGAGGTTGTCTGCCACCGTTTGAGGCACGATTGTTTTAACATACAAATTTACGAAAAATCCCCGTATTTTGCCGTTTTTTTTGCCTCTATCATTGTTTTAAAGTTTTTTAAGGGTGCGGTTCTGTGCGCGTGATACGTTTGGCATGAGTTTTGCGTTAATTAATAGCGAGACTATATGCAAGTCCGTCTGCTGTCGTGTTTTTTCGGCCAATCGTTCCGGCGATGTGAGCCATCCGGACGATATGGTTGTTATAATGGATAAAAGGTGTTAAATTAATTTATCGCATTTAACGGTCACTGTACGGCCGAATACATTTTCCCAGGCACGACGGCGGCTGTTGGCTCTTGGTAAAAAAGAAGGAAGGATTAAGAATGGAAATCAATTTCTCGAACGAAGTAAAAGCTGTGCTTGAGAACAGCCGCAGAGAGGCTGTGAGGCACAACAACAGCATAATCACACCCGAACACATGCTGTTGGCCCTGCTGGCCGACACGGGTTCGCGTGTGTTTTCCCTGCTTGAGCGCGTGTCGAGCGGTACCTCCGTGTATCAGTTGCGTCAGCAGCTCGACGATTCGCTTTACGATGCCACCGCTCCGCTCGGGGGCGAGATTGTGGCCAGCGACCTGAGCAACCGCCTTGTGAAGCTTTCGGTGCTTGAGGCGCGCATGCTCAAAAGCGACACTGTGGACACCGAGCACCTGCTGCTGGCTCTTCTCCACAATCCGGAGATCCAGCACATGGAGTTCATTGCCCCGTTCCGCGTGGCAGGCATCGACTATCAGTCGGTGCTGAGGCTCATATCGTCGAATGTGGCCGATTCGCCAAAGGCCGGTTTTGAGGCTGCCGACGACGAGGAGGACGAGGATGGCGACGCTCCCTACAGCGGCGACCAGAGCCGTCAGGGCGAGCAGGAACGCAGCCAGTCGCGCCGTCAGGGGCGCGGTTCCAACGATACGCCCACTCTCGACAAATTCGGCTCCGACATTACGCGTGCAGCCGAGGACGGCCGTCTTGACCCCGTCGTTGGTCGTGAGAATGAAATAGAGCGTCTGGCCCAGATTCTGAGCCGCCGCAAAAAGAACAACCCCGTGCTCATCGGTGAGCCGGGTGTGGGTAAGTCGGCCATTGTGGAGGGTCTGGCACTGCGCATCGTGCAGCGCAAGGTGAGCCGCATCCTGTTCGACAAACGGGTGGTGAGCCTCGACATGGCTTCGCTGGTGGCCGGTACCAAGTACCGCGGCCAGTTTGAGGAGCGCGTCAAGGCCATACTTAACGAACTGTCGAAAAGTCCGGATGTGATTCTGTTCATCGACGAGCTGCACACCATCGTCGGTGCGGGAAATGCCGCTGGAACGATGGATGCCGCCAACCTTCTCAAGCCTGCGCTTGCCCGCGGCGAAATCCAGTGCATCGGTGCTACAACGCTCGACGAGTACCGCAAGAACATCGAAAAGGACGGCGCCCTCGAACGCCGTTTCCAGAAAGTGATGGTAGAGCCTACGACTCCGGAGGAAACGCTCCAGATTCTCAATAACATAAAGGACAAGTATCAGGACCATCACGGCGTGAACTACACCGACAGCGCACTGCGCGCCTGCGTGTCGCTCACCGAGCGTTATCTGTCCGACCGCAATTTCCCCGACAAGGCTATCGACGCCCTTGACGAGGCCGGCTCGCGTGCCCACATCACCAACATAGTGGTGCCTGAGGAGATCGAGCGCCTGGAGCAGGAGATTGTGGAGACCGGAGCCGCCAAACTCGCTGCCGCCCAAAGTCAGGATTTCGAGAAAGCCGCATCTTTCCGCGACAAGGAGCAGGACCTGAAGGCAGAGCTGCAGAAGGCCAACGAACAGTGGCAGAAGCAGCTTGAGCAGAACCGTGTGACGGTGGATGACGAGAAGGTGGCCGAGGTTGTGGCCATGATGACGGGAGTGCCCGTGCAGCGCATTGCCCAGGCCGAGGGGAGCCGTCTGCGCGAAATGGCGCCGAAACTCAAGAGCGACATAATCGGTCAGGACAACGCGATAGACAAGATAGTGAAGGCCATCCAGCGCAACCGTGTCGGGCTCAAAGACCCCAACAAGCCGATAGGCACATTCATGTTCCTCGGTCCGACGGGCGTGGGCAAGACGCATCTTGCAAAGAAGCTCGCCGAATATATGTTCGATTCGGCCGACACCCTCATCCGTATCGACATGAGCGAGTACATGGAGAAATTCACCGTGAGCCGTCTTGTCGGTGCGCCTCCGGGATACGTCGGTTATGAAGAGGGCGGACAGCTTACCGAAAAGGTGCGCCGCAGACCCTATTCGGTTGTGCTGCTCGATGAAATTGAGAAAGCGCATCCCGATGTGTTCAACCTGCTGTTGCAGGTGATGGACGAAGGCCGTCTCACCGACAGCCTCGGGCGTCGCATCGATTTCAAGAATACCCTCATAATAATGACCTCGAACATAGGCACACGCCAGCTCAAGGATTTCGGATCCGGAGTCGGATTCAACATCCGTTCGGACGAAAAGGAGAAGGACTATTCGCAGGGCGTTCTGCAGAAAGCCCTCAACAAGGCTTTCGCGCCGGAGTTCCTTAACCGAATTGATGATATCGTGATGTTCGATCCGCTCGACCGTGACGCCATCTTCAAGATTATCGAGATCGAATTGCGCGGATTCCTCGGGCGCATGTCGAAACTCGGCTATGAGTTCAACATCACCGACGAGGCCAAGAACTATATCGCCGAAAAGGGTTACGACCAGCAGTATGGCGCACGTCCGCTCAAACGAGCCCTACAGAAATATCTGGAAGACCCCCTGGCCGAGCTGATTATCAATGCCGAGCTTAATCCAGGCGATACCATCACGGTGGATTACGACAAGGACACCGACAAGATTGTCACCTCCGTGGCCAAGCCTGAGGCGGAAACACCGCAGGAAACAGACGGCACAGATGAAGCTCCGGCTTCTGATACCGGTGTCCAGTGACGCCGAATTCTGAACTTCAGAAGAATTTACACATAAAAATCCTCCGACAAGTGGCGAAATGCGCTGCATGTTGGGGGATTTCTGCTGCATGGCCGTATCAAGAACTGGAGGGGAACATGTAGAAAATGAAAAAAACAGACGATATGAAATTCAGAAGCATCTTTTCGGCTTTGCTCCTTACCGGCGTCCTGACAGTGTCGGCGCGTGATTTTGTGCATCCGGGAATGTCGTATACGACAGCCGACCTTGACCGCATGCGCCAGATGATAGCCTCCGGTACCGAACCGTACTACTCCACATTCCAGGCGTTGAAGGAAAGTTCGTATTCCAAGGTTTACACAACCGATCCAGAACCCGTAACCGCAATATCGGAAGGAAAATTCAACAATACCATAGGCGTGGACGGCCGCAAAGTCCACGACCTCGCGCTGCTGTATCGGTTGACAGACGATGAGAGTTACGCCGATTATGCCGTGAAGCTGATCAACCGCTATAAAGATCTGACCAACTGCAGTTCGCGCGGCACGGCACCGCTGGACAATGGCAAAATCTACCTCATGCTCGAAGGAGCTGAATTGCTGCGCGACTACGCCGGATGGAGCGCTGCCGACCGTGAGGCGTTCGCTGAGATGCTTGTCCATCCCGGCTACAGCGACACGGAGTTTCCCACAAGTCATTATAGCCTTGAAGATGCTAAAAATGATATAACGTTCTACTGGAATACCTATAACTTCGACACTGGCCGCTGGGGCAATCAGGGGCTGTTCGCAGCGCGGGGTATGATGGCAATAGGAATTTTCCTTGACAATGAGAAAATCTACGACCGCGCCCTCAGATATGTGCGTGCACAGGATGCACGCGAGGATGACATTCCCTACGACACCAGAGCTTACACACGTGGCTCATTAAAGAGCGCGACCGGCACCTTCAACGAATATAATTACTCTACAAAGGAGTCCAATCCACAGGTGCAGTTTATTTCCGATGCGGCGTTGCCTTACTATATCTATGCCAACGGCCAGTGCCAGGAGGCATGCCGAGACCAGGGCCACACAATGGCCGGCATCGGATTGCTTACCGACATGGCCGAGATGGCCAAAAGTCAGGGCGACGATCTGTACAGTGAACTCGACTGCCGGATTCTCCTCGGGCTGGAATGGGCCATACGTTACAATTTCATTGCCGAGGCTGAGGAAGGTGAGGGTGACGCCACACCTTGGGAACCTGCCGGATTTTCGGACAACGAAGCCGACTGCACGTTCGACAACGGGTGGTTCTACACGGCCAAATCGCGTTCGCCACGCTGGGAAGCCGTAAAGCCCAATCCTTCCGACCGGGCCACCGCATTCAGCAATGTGCGCTATTTCACTCAGGCTTTGGCTCATTACAAGAATCGCGGTAACGCGGATGTGCGCAGCGGTGCATCCGGTGCATTGGCTCCTTCACGCTACGAATGGCTGCAGAAAGCCTTCGACAAATGCGTGGGCAACGGCATAGAGGACTGGGGCACCTCCGGCCACCATTACGAATGGAAAGGGTGGGGGACACTGACAAAATTGCTGCCTGCCAGGACAGACGGTACCGAAACGTCAGTGACACAAGTCGAGGCTGATGCCGCAGGCGAGATGCCTTCCGAACTGTTCAGCCTTTCAGGCGTGAAAGTAAATGCGTCCGCCCCGGCTCCCGGCATATATGTGGAGCGTCGCGGCGCATCGGCGCATACCCGGCTTATTCATTGAGATATCGTTTCAGAAGAAGATATATCGCTTAAAGCGAACCATTTTGGTTGTTGGTCTGTTCGGATTTTAGTAACTGAAATCCGGACAGATTATTTTGTGCCCGGAGGGAATGCCCGGACAGAAGTGTTTGGCATTGTTTTTGCAAAGTAATAATGCGGCTGACAAGAGGATTGTCGCCAAGATTTGATAATAACAGTAAACTTACAGATAAAATGGCAAAGACCGGAACTATTGGAGTAACAACCGAGAACATCTTCCCGGTAATCAAGAAATTTCTTTACAGTGACCACGAGATATTTCTCCGTGAACTTGTGTCGAACGCTGTGGACGCCACGCAGAAACTCAGAACCCTGTCGTCGTTCGGCGATTTCAAGGGTGAACTTGGCGACATGCGTGTGAGCGTCAGCATCGACAAGGAGGCCGGCACGCTGACCGTTTCTGACCACGGCATAGGTATGACCGCCGAGGATATCGAGAAATATATCAACCAGATCGCATTCTCCGGAGCCGAAGAGTTCCTTGAAAAATACAAGGACAATGCCAATGCCATCATCGGCCATTTCGGGCTCGGATTCTATTCTGCATTCATGGTGGCGAAGAAAGTTGTAATCAACTCCCTTAGCTACAAGGAGGGTGCCGAAGCTGTGCGCTGGGAGTGCGACGGCTCTCCCGAGTTCACACTTGAGGCTTCCGACAAGACCGAACGCGGCACCGACATCATCCTTTATATCGACGATGAGAACAAACAGTTCCTCGAACCGGCACGCATCGAGTCGCTTCTGAAGAAGTATTGCCGTTTCCTCCCCGTGCCCGTGGTGTTCGGCAAAGAGCAGGAATGGAAGGACGGCAAAATGACCGATACCGACCGCGACAAGGTGATAAACATAACCGAACCGGCATGGACACGCAAGCCTGCCGACCTCACCGACAAGGATTATCTCGAATTCTATCATGAGCTTTATCCCGGTCAGGATGACCCCCTGTTCTGGATTCACCTCAACGTTGACTATCCTTTCACCCTCACCGGCATCCTTTATTTCCCGAAAATCAAGAATAATTTCGAGGTTACGAAGAACCGCATCCAGCTCTATTGCAATCAGGTGTTCGTCACCGATTCAGTGGAGGGCGTGGTGCCTGAATTCATGATGCTGTTGCAAGGTGTGCTCGATTCGCCCGATATTCCGCTGAATGTGTCGCGCTCCTATCTGCAGAGCGACACGGCGGTCAAGAAAATTTCGTCGTACATCACCAAGAAAGTTGCATCCCGTCTTGACGAACTGTTCAAGGCCGACCGCAACGAATTCGAGTCGAAATGGGATGACATCAAGATTTTCATTGAGTACGGCATGCTCACCGACGAGAAGTTCTGCGATGCCGCAATGAAATTCTGTCTGCTGAAGGACACTGATGGCAAACATTTTACCATCGAGGAGTACAAGGACCTCATTGCGCCGGCTCAGACCGACAAGGACGGCAACATTGTGTTCCTTTATGCCACCGATGCCACAGCTCAGTTCTCCTACATAAAGGCCGCCACCGACCGCGGATACTCCGTGCTCTTGATGGACGGTCAGCTCGACAGCCATTTTGTAGGACTGCTTGAACAGAAAATTGAGAAAGCCCGCTTTGTGCGCGTTGATTCGGATGTTATCGACAATCTGATTCCAAAATCGGACCGTAAGACAGTGGATTATTCTGCCGTCAAACGCGACATCCTCACCACTCTGTTCAGCTCGCGCATACCGAAAGTGGAGAATTCGCAGTTCTTTGTCAACTTTGAGGCGATGGGTGAGAACGATGCCCCGATTGTCATCACCCAGAACGAATATATGCGCCGAATGAAAGACATGGCCGCCATGCAGCCCGGAATGAGCTTCTACGGTGAGCTGCCCGACAGCTACAACCTCATTGTCAACACCGGCAGCGAGCTCGTGAAGCGCATCGTCGACGAGGCCCGCGAGAAGCTGATGCCCTCGACAACCGAGTTCACCGACGAGCTCGAGAAAGCCGACAAGGAGCTGCGCGCCGCCGATGCCGAGGTCAAGGACAACAAACCGACCGACGAGCAGCGCAAGCAGCGCGCCGACATCGAGGGCCGCATGAACGCCGCCCGCAACTCGCGCGACAAGCTTGCCGACGACTACGCCAAAGAGCGTCCGCTGATAAGCCAGATCGTCGATCTCGCCCTGCTTGCCAACGGTCTCCTGCGCGGCCAGCAGCTGAGCGACTTCGTGGCCCGCAGCCTGAAGATGCTCTGACGCGAACAGATGAAACACAGAAC
>OHKW01000817.1_pt1 | contig 16798 bp, 14 predicted proteins | sample 1568931 | NCBI WGS metagenome assembly OHKW01 (sample SAMEA3879536, study PRJEB24766) | human gut metagenome | biome: human-associated habitat; feature: feces | place: USA | collected 1985/1987 | reverse complement strand
CTTAGTTGCGGCACGTGGTCACTGCTCGGAACAGAGCTCTCCGAGCCTCTCATAAACGAAAAAACGCTCCGCTGCAATGTTACAAACGAGGGCGGATACGGCGGAAAAGCGTCTTTCCTTAAAAATATTATCGGTCTTTGGCTTATACAGGAGACTCGCCGACAGTGGCAGAAGGAGGGCGACAGCCTTTCGTTTGCCGAGATGGAGACTCTCGCACGAAACGCGAAGCCGTTTTCTTGCTTTATAGACCCCGACGCTCCCGATTTTGTTGCCGCCGGGAATATTCCGGAGCGGATAAGGGCATATTGTCGCAGAACAGGGCAGTATGTTCCCGAATCCAAAGGAGAAATTCTCCGCTGTATTTATGAGAGCCTTGCCATGAAATACCGTTATGCCGCAGAGCAGATTGAGTTCTGCACCGGCAAAGAATACGACACAATATATATTGTGGGCGGCGGCACAAAGGATAAGCTTCTCTCATCGTTTACCGCGTCGGCGTGCAATAAAAATGTTTCCGCCGGACCTACCGAGGCCACCGTTCTCGGCAATATTGCTCTTCAGCTTTTGGCGGAGGGCAAAATAAAAACGCTCCGTGACGCGCGCAGAATAATCAGTAATTCCGAAGAGGTCACAAGCTTTACACCAAGCGAACCCGAAGCGTGGAATAAAAAATATCAGACTTTTAAGGAGGTAGTTTCTCTTGCTTAAAGGAATCCCGGAAATACTTTCTCCGGAGCTTTTAAAGGTGCTCTGTGAAATGGGTCACAGCGACCGTCTTGTTATCGCGGACGGCAATTTCCCCGTTATGAGTATGGGCAAAAACGCTCAGATAATCCGTATGGACGGGCACGGCGTACCGGAAATACTTGATGCAATTCTAAGAGTGTTTCCGCTTGATACATATATCGAAAAGCCGGTAAATCTTATGGAGGTTATGCCGGGCGACGATGTGCAGACTCCGATTTGGGACGTTTACAAAAAAACAGTCGAAAAATATGATGAGCGCGGGAAAAACGCCATAGGCGAAATTGAGCGATTCAAATTTTACGAAGAGACAAAGACGGCGTATGCTGTTATAGCTACAAGCGAAAAGGCTCTTTATGCCAATATAATGCTCCAAAAGGGCGTTGTCTGATTAAATAACGAAAGGAACTTGAAAAATGGATTATATGGAAACAAGAGAAGTTATGTGCGATATTTGCCATAAGATGTGGCAGCTCGGCTGGGTTGCGGCAAATGACGGTAACCTCTCGGTAAAATTGCCCGACGGTAACTTCCTTGCCACACCCACAGGCATCAGCAAAAGCTTCATAACTCCCGAAAAACTCGTCATAATAAATCCCGAGGGCGAGGTGCTCCAGGCTATTGACGGTTACAGACCGTCGTCGGAAATCAAAATGCATCTTCGCTGCTATAAAGAACGCGACGACGTAGGAGCGGTGCTCCATGCTCATCCGCCTACAGCCACGGGATATGCCGTAGCGCACATTCCGCTTGACAGATACACGATGATAGAAACCGTTGCGGCGATAGGCTCGATCCCCGTAACACCGTACGGTACGCCGTCTACATACGAGGTGCCGGACGCCATTGCCCCGTATCTTCAAGAGCACGATGTATTGCTTCTTGCAAATCACGGCGCGCTTACGGTCGGTGCCGACGCAATAACCGCATATTACCGTATGGAAACACTTGAGCTATTTGCAAAAATCAGCCTTACGGCACATCTTCTCGGCGGCGAAAAGGAAATTTCGCGCGAAAATATCGACAAACTGATAGAGCTTCGTAAGTATTACGGCATAACAGGCAGACACCCGGGATACAAGCATTACAGAGAAGACTGAGCCGGAGGATAACTCAAATTCCTCTTCTCAGGAACCGAATAAAACCGACAGCGGCAAAGAAGAAAAACCGATAACGTGTTTTACTCATTCCTAATTACAAAAGCGTTACGGACTTGAGTCCGTAACGCTTTTTGTATTTTTGACAGCGATTTTTTATTGTAAATATCGAAAAAGTGATATATAATTCATATGTAATCTAAATTGAATTGTGGCAGGTGGTTATATGAAGCCGTACGGACTTATACTTGCTGGCGGCGGTGCAAAGGGCGCATACCAGATAGGCGCTTGGAAAGCCATGCGCGAGCTTGACATTGAATTCGAGGCTATAGCGGGAGCCTCAATCGGCGCTATAAACGGAGCTATGATAGCTCAAGGGGATTTTGACGATGCGTATGAGCTTTGGAGCAATGTTGAGGTTTCGAGCGGTGTAAATATTCAGGGCGAGCTGAAGGACCCGAAAAATTTGTTCAGCTTCAGTAATTTCCCGAAAATCGCACACGAGATAATACGCAACGGCGGTGTTGACGTTACGCCGGCAAAGGAGCTTATAGCTGCCCATATCGACGAGAAAAAAGTAAGAGCGTCAAACATTCCGCTCGCTATTGAAACTGTCGACCTTGATTCGCTGAAGCCTGTCGAGATGTTTGTCGATGAAATGCCCGAGGGCGAGCTTATCGATTATCTTATGGCTTCGGCAAGAGTTCCGGGGCTTAACAGACAAGGCCCAAAGGACGGCAAATTCCTCGACGGCGGCGTTTATGACAATACCCCGATAGGTATACTCAGAAAGCGCGGCATAAATCGCCTTATCGTAGTCGATATATCCGGCATAAAAGGAATAGGTCACAAGGAGGCCTTGAGCTGTGCCAATATAGTTTATATTCGTCCGTTTGACGCAAAGGAGCTCGGCGAGTCGTTTGAGTTTGATAAAGAAGCGACGGAACGTCGAATCAAAATGGGCTATCTTGATACCAAAAAGGCGTTCGGCAGGCTTTTCGGTCAGTTTTATTATTTCTCTCAAAAAGAATATAAGGCAATGCAGGAGCATTACGGCTACGAAGCGGTAAACGAGCTTGAAACGCTCGCTTTGGAATATGAGCTGCCGCGGCTTACCGTTTACACGGAGCGCAAATTTCTCCGCTCGTTAAAGGCTCTTATAAACGAAAAAGATGCGCTCCCCTCCGACGAAGAGGAGGACAAGGAGAAAAAATCAAAGCTCAAAAAGGCTGCTACGGTTATACAGGAAACGCCGCAGATTTTGCTTAAAAAGTTCTCGATATATACGAGAAATAAAAAATATGCAAACGCGGTTTCCGTGCTTGAAAAATTCGGCGACAAAAAATAAAAATATACGGCAGAGCATTTAATATGCCCTGCCGTTTGCTTTTTCGGTGTATGCGGTTATCACGTATTTGTTGCAGAGCAGCGAAAAAACATACCGCTCTTTTTCGCAGTAATAATCAATATCGCAAAATTTCAAATTGTCAAAGAATATACCGCTGTCGTTAATGGCTTTTTCCGCCTCCCTCGATGTTACTCCCATAAGCTCCGATGACAAGGCTATGTACGAGTTATAAAACTCCCGAAGCTCCTGTTCGTTGTAAGAACCTTCTTCTCCGGTCACGGTTGCCGCGATTCCCGTTACCGTACCTTTTTCATCTGTGTCAAGCGTTAATAATGCAGTTTTGTCTCCTATTTTGTAAAAGCTGTAAAAGCAGCCGTCGCTTTTACATTCCTTGAAAAACTCCTCATACTTGATTTCGGGAGAATCGTATTCCGAATTGTATCGGCGGCAAAATTCATATGCGTCAATGCTCTCTTGCCGTGAGCAGGCGGTGAGACAAACAGCTGACAGGCTAGCCGATATGAAAAAGCAAAAAAACTGCCTGCATAGCATTTTGCACGTTTTGTGTTTATTAACTGTTTGTTCATACTTTTTTAACAAAAACATATGGCATTCTATCCTTTAATAGTATAAAATTATTAAGTATACTCAATTACTTTAAAATATTATATTCCAATCAAAATGCGAAAGTGGTGGTATTTTGTTTAAGAAATTCAAAAGATTATCCCGAAAAAGGCAGATTTTTACGGTTTTAATTTCGGTAATTATAGTTGCGCTTGTGGCAGCGCTTCTCTATCAGACCTTTAAGCCGGAGCCGAGACCCGAATATCAGGTGCAGGCAGCCTCTGTCGGAGATATACAGGCGACATTTGATACGAAGGGGACGGTTGAGTCCACAAGCACCGAAAAATTCACGGCGGCGGCAGGCGTCAAGGTAAGCTCCGTCAATGTCGCGGTGGGCGACAGAGTCAAGGCGGGGGATGTTCTTGCTACCTTTGATGTATCTTCAATAGACGGTATGCTCGCAAATTATAAAAGTGCCTTTGACAAAGCCAAGGCGGCATACGACAAAGCAAGCGGTACCGTGAGCTCCGCAAAAAGCGGTATAAAGGCAATCGACCTTCAGATTTCTCAGACGGAAAGCGATATTTCCGCGCTTAAAAGAGAAATAGCCGCAACACATAATGCCGATATAAAAAATGCCGAGAACGCAAAAAAATATACCGAAGAACAGCTTGAGGCTCTTCGCGAGCAACTTAAAAACGGCGGACTTACCGAGGAAGAGATACAGGATATAATCAATTCCCTTAAAAATTCCTCCGGCGATGTAGATATAGAAAAGGCTCTTTCAGACTCAGTTGCCGCAAAGCAGATGAAATTAGCCCAGGCGGAAGCACAGCTGACCTCGCTTAAAACTCAGCGCGCCGTTTATGAGGCTCAGACGGACGAAACCGTGTCCGATATTTATAAATCCGTTATGGAGCAAAAGCAAAAGGATTATGAGAGCTATAAAGCTATATATGATTCCCTTAAAAACGGTTGGGTCGCTTCGGCGGACGGAATAATCACCACTGTCAATATTGAGGCGGGCAAGGAGTTCGCGGAAGCAGGTTCCTCAGGTGTTGATCTCTCTTCGATTATCGGCTCTATGACGAGCAATTCCGAGGTAGCCTCAACTCTTACCGACATTCTTTCGTCAACAGCAGGCTCCGCTTCGTCTGTCGGCGACGGTATAGTCCTTGAAAATTACGGTGAGTTTATAGCAAGCTTTACCGTCGGCAAATATGACCTTCTCGGACTTAAGGTCGGTCAAAGTGCGGTTGTATCGACTCTCGGCTCCGATTATGACGCGGTTGTGTCGTATGTCAGTGCCACGGCTTCCGAAAATAACGGACTTAATATCAGTTCCATCGCTTCAAGCCTTACGGGTTCATCGTCAAATTCGGCGAGCGCGGTTGCAAAGGTCAAGATATTAAATCCCGACGAAAAAATAGTTATCGGCTTTGATGTTGATATAAAAGTCAATACCGAGAAAATAACAAATGTCCTCAAAATACCGGTTGACGCCGTGGCAACTGATGACGCCGTCACTTATGTATATGTATATAATCCCGATAAAAAAACCGTTGAAAAAAGAACGGTCGAGCTCGGCGTGTTCTCCGATGACGATTATGAAGTGAAATCCGGTCTTTCCGAGGGCGAAATGGTTGTTATGAATCCGAAAGCGGCTCTCACGGACGGAACAAAAATAGCGGTTAAGGGTTAATTTAGGCTGAAAAGGCAGGTGGCTCCGAATTGAATATAAAAGAAAACATAAGGATCGCCATTTTCAGCATTAAGTCGAACCTTATGCGCTCGCTTCTTACAATGCTCGGCATTATAATCGGCGTAGCTTCGGTAATAGCTGTAATAACTGTCGGCAACGGCGGCAGAGATTATATCGTGGGTATGATTCGTGATATGGGCTCAAGTGCCATAAGCATTACCGTCAATGCCGCAAATTCCGATATCTCAAATTCCGACTATATTACGGACGACGATATAAACGCCATTAAATCTCTCGATAATGTTCAGTACGTATCACCGATGGTAATGACCCTTGGCTCACTTTCGGTGGACGCCAACGACAAAAACGCCATAGGCTTTATAGTCGGAGGCAACAGCGATTTAAGATATGTTATGAACGGCGACTGCATATACGGCAGATACTTCAATAAAACCGAGGTTGAGGCCGGCAGAAGCGTGTGTATAATCGATTCAACAAGTGCCATGCAGCTTTTCGGCAAGAAAGATGTTGTCGGCGAATTTGTTTCCTTTAATTATAATGACGTATCCGTGAGCTTTAAGATTATCGGAGTTACCGATATGATGAGCTCGTTCGGCGGCGACAGCGAAAAGATGCTGGAAAATATGAATTCTCTTACCGGCGGTGCAGCGGTGACGAGTGCCATGATAATGGTTCCGTCTACCGTAGCCACTCAAATAATGGGCGGCGAGGCTCGATACGATACCGTTTATATTATGGCAAAGGATGAAAACGATCTTGAAAGTGCCGGCAATGCGGCGGCAAACCGTATAAAGGCAAGACATAACAACATGGACCGCGATTGCTATACCGTAACCAATATGGCAACCTATATTGACCTTTTAGATACGGTCATAAACGTATTTACCATATTCATAGCGGCGGTCAGCGCAATATCTCTCGTAGTCGGCGGAATAGGCGTTATGAATATTATGCTCGTCTCCATAACGGAGCGAACGCGCGAAATAGGCATACGAAAGGCTCTCGGAGCCAAAACGTCCACGATATTGTTCCAGTTCCTCACGGAGTCCATAATTCTGTGCCTCATAGGCGGACTTATAGGGCTTTTGCTGGGTGTTTCGGGAGCGGCACTGGTTTCGAAAATTATGAATGTTCCGCTTGAGGTGAAATTCTCGACAATTGCGCTTGCCATAGGATTTTCAACGGCGATAGGTGTGATATTCGGCGTTTATCCCGCAAAGCGAGCCGCAAAAATGCCGCCTATCGAGGCACTTAGAAGAGACTGATTTTTTTAAACGGAGTTGTGGGCAGAGATGGTCCACAGCCCCGTTTTTTTGTTTGTACTTAAAAATTGTCTCTCGATGGGTCATATCCTGCAAAACGGTATTGTATATTTATTTTTGTCTAAAACTTCGCGACAAGATTGTTACTTTACATTTTTGAGAGCGTAAAATCCGCTTAAGACCAAAGTTTTTAACATTATGAACACGGTTTTGAACATTTTGATTGTCAAAAACTTCCGTGGCATAATATGTCAAAACTGTATAATTGTATTGTTCGAAATAAATTTATTGCATATTTTTTTGAATTACAAGGCTCGCTGTCCGTCATTTTTCGACAATTGCAGACCGATTTTTGAATAATGTTGTGTTTTGCGGCAGCTTTTGATATAATATAATAAGCAAATGAAAAAAGGAGTGTATTACCGTGGAACTTACCGTTACGGGGTTCACCGTTCTTTGGTCGGTGCTTCTTATACTGTTTATAATTGCAGAGGCGATAACCGTTCAGCTTGTTTCCATTTGGTTTGCCATAGGCTCTCTTGTCGCGCTTATTGCCAATTTTTGCGGTGCAAATATACTTGTGCAGGCGGCACTTTTTGTCGGTGTATCGTTTGCGGCTCTTTTGCTGACAAGACCGCTCGTGAAAAAGTTCTCTACTCCTAAAATACAGCGCACAAATATAGACCGAATCATAGGCGAAAGGGCGATAGTCACGGAGGAGATAGACAATCTTCGCGCCATAGGCATCGTAAAAGCCGACGGAAAATCGTGGAGTGCTCGTTCCGCAGACGGAAGCATTATACCGGCGGGAAGCGTCGTCGAGGTGCAAAAAATCGACGGTGTTAAGCTGATAGTCGGTTTAATACAGAATAAATAAAAGGAAGAGGTATTTTATTATGGCATGGCTTTACATTATTTTGGCGGTAATTGTAATTGCATTGGTTATCGTTATAGCAAATCTTAAAATTGTTCCGCAGTCAAAAGCATATGTTATCGAGCGACTCGGTGCATATCTTACGACGTGGCAGACCGGATTTCACGTTAAAATCCCGTTCTTTGAGAGAATAGCCAAGGTTGTCTCATTAAAAGAGCAGGTCGTTGATTTCGCACCGCAGCCCGTTATCACCAAGGATAACGTAACTATGCAGATAGATACGGTTGTGTTCTTTCAGATAACCGACCCCAAGCTTTACACATACGGTGTTGAACATCCGATTTCGGCTATTGAAAATCTCTCGGCAACCACACTTCGTAACATCATCGGTGAGATGGAGCTTGACGCAACGCTTACATCACGCGATACCATAAATGCAAAAATACGTGTTATTCTTGACGAAGCAACCGACCCATGGGGCATTAAGGTTAACCGCGTCGAGCTTAAAAACATCATCCCGCCGCGTGAGATTCAGGATGCCATGGAAAAGCAGATGAAGGCAGAGCGTCATCGCCGTGAGGCAATTCTTACGGCAGAGGGTGAAAAGGCAAGTAAAATACTTGTAGCAGAGGGTCACAAGGAGTCACAGATACTCAACGCCGAGGCAGAAAAACAGGCGGCAATTCTTCACGCCGAAGCCGTTAAAGAAGCTAAAATACGTGAGGCGGAGGGCGAAGCCGAGGCTATACTCGCCGTCCAAAAGGCAAATGCGAAGGCCATTGAGCTTATAAACGAGGCTGCTCCGAGCGACGCCGTTATAGCCATAAAGAGCCTTGAGGCTTTCTCAAAGGCAGCCGACGGTAAGGCTACTAAGATTATTATCCCGTCCGAGATTCAAAGCCTTGCAGGTCTTGCCGCGAGCCTTAAAGAGCTTGTTACGGAGCCTGTCGCAGAAGAAAAAAACGACTCCTCCGTAGATAAGACCGAGTAAAAAGACAGTTTGATTTTAATTCCGCCGCAGAGCTTTTCCTTTAAAAAGCTTTTGCGGCGGCTTTTTGCAAATTCTCTAAAGTTTTGTATAAGCCCTTGCAATATTGAAAAGATTATATTATAATAATATCACCTTAATTTGGTCGTGTGCCGTGCGGGTCCTGTGCGACAGAGCTCCACGAACCATGTCAGGCGGGGAACCGAGCAGCATTAAGTGGTCAGCCTGTGCGCCACAGTCCGCCTGCACGGTGCATGACCAAGTTAAGGTCTTTATTTTTGTTATGATGAAACCGAAAAGTGCCGCTGTATTTTGTTTGGCACAAAAGCAGGAGGTGTGAAAAATGTATCAGGCGCTGTATCGCAAATATCGTCCGCAGACCTTTTCCGACGTCGTCGGGCAGGAGCACGTTACCGAGACTCTCAGAAACGCGGTAAAATCAGGCAGACTTTCACACGCCTATCTTTTCACCGGTTCTCGCGGAACGGGCAAAACCTCCTGTGCCAAAATTCTCGCAAAAGCGGTCAACTGTGAAAATCCCGTGGACGGCAATCCGTGCGGAAAATGTGCCGCCTGCCGCGGTATAGACGACGGCTCGATTTTGGACGTCATCGAAATAGACGCCGCGTCAAATAACGGTGTTGACAATATCAGAGATCTCCGCGAGGAGGCTAATTATACACCGTCCGCCGTAAAGTATCGCGTGTATATCATAGACGAAGTGCATATGCTCTCCGTCGGCGCGTTTAATGCTCTTTTAAAAACGCTTGAAGAGCCGCCCGAGCACGTCAAATTCATTTTGGCGACTACCGAGGTGCATAAGCTTCCGTCTACGATTTTGTCACGTTGTCAGCGTTTTGATTTTAAACGCATTTCACCCGAGGATATAGCAAAGAGGCTTTCATTTGTAGCCGATAAAGAAAATATTGATTTAACCCCCGAGGCGGCAATGCTTATATCGCGTATTGCCGACGGCGCGCTCCGTGACGCCTTGTCGCTGCTTGACAGGTGCGCATCTTACGGAACCGAAATAACCGAAAAGGTGGCAAGCGACGCCGCAGGCATAGCCGGCAGAGAGCATCTGTTTGAGCTTGTTGACGCCGTAATCTCTCACGATAGTCCAAGGGCACTCACGATAATAGATGAGCTTTACAATAATTCCTGCGATATGGAACGTCTTTTAAGTGAATTACTCTCTCATTTCCGCAATATGATGGTTGCGCTGACGGTGCCTAATTTCAGAGAGCTCGTTATTTGCCCCGATTCCGAAATAGAGATAATACGCCGCCAGGCAAAGAGCTTAACGCTTGAGAGTGTTCTATCGTGTATGGACAGAATCGGTGACGCCATAGTCGCAATCAAAAGGGGAGCCGACAGGCGCACAAGTGCCGAAATGGCTGTTATCAGACTGACAAGTCCGAAGCTTGATACGGATACGGCGGCTGTTTTACGCAGAATTTCGGATATTGAAGTAAAGCTTAAAAACGGCGTGTTTAAGCCCTCTCCCGAATCTCGGGAGTCGGATTTTGCCGCAAACGCATCTCCGGTGAAGCAAAGCGAGCCGAACGAAGCGCAAACACAGCAGGTTAAAAACGAAAAGCCCGAAAGCAAAGAGGCTGTTTCCGATAAAACACCTGCCGCTTATGATGAGCCAAACAATGCGGAGCCGAAAGTAAATGAGACGTCGCAAGATAAAAACCGAGAAATAAAATCGGACGAAGTGTTTGAAAATTGGGCTGAGGTTGTCGATATATTGTCGCGTACTTCACCGGCACTTACGGGATTTTTAAACGGTTCTACGGCATTTGTTCATCCGGGCGGATTTTTACTTATAAAATCGTCAAATTCAATACTCGGCCAAATGCTGATGACAGGCAATTTTTCAAACGACATTGTAAAGGCCGTGTATGAGGTCAGCGGCAAAAAATATCGTATAGGAATATACAATGACGAGCATTCCGAGGCAAAGCCGAAAAAAGACCCGTTAGATGGGCTTTTGAGCAGGGCAAAGGAGCTCGGCATCAATGTTATAGATCAGTAAATAAGATTAAATTGGAAGGAAATGGTAATAATATGAAAGCAAGAATTCCGAACCAAGGTCCTACCGGAGCCAATATGATGAAAAAGCTCCAGGAGGTTCAAAGTAATATGAGCGCGCTTCAGGATGAGCTTGCCGCAGCGGAATACAATGCGTCGGCAGGCGGCGGAGCGGTTGAGGTTACGGTAAACGGCTCGCATGAAATTAAGGCTATCAAAATCAAACCCGAGGTTATCGACCCCGAAGAGCCCGAAATGCTTGAGGATCTTCTTATGGCTTCTCTCAACGAGGCTATGCGTAAAGCCGACGAAACCGCAGAGCGTGAAATGAATAAGCTTACCGGCGGACTTAATATCCCCGGAATGGGCGGTATGTTTTAATGGGATACAATATCCCTGCGCTTGAAAAGCTGATAGACGAATTTCGCAAAATGCCGTCAGTAGGCACAAAATCGGCGGAAAGAATGGCATTTTATGTGCTCGGGCTTGACGATAACGGGACCGCAGAGCTTGCAAATGCCATAGTGACGGCTCACGAAAAAATACATCAGTGCAAAATTTGCCGCAATCTTACCGAAGATGAAATCTGCCCGATTTGCAGTAATGAAAAGCGCGACAGATCTACAATTTGCGTGGTTGAAAGTCCGCGTGATGTCATAGCGTTTGAGCGTACCCACGAATACCGCGGTCTGTATCACGTGCTGCACGGCGTTATTTCGCCGATGAACGGTATAGGCCCCGACGACCTCACCGTTAAAGAGCTCCTTTTGCGTATGAATGACAGCGTAAACGAAGTCATTATGGCTACAAACCCCACGGTAGAGGGCGAGGCAACGGCTATGTATATCAGCAAGCTTTTAAAGCCCATCGGCATAAAAGTAACAAGGCTTGCTTACGGTGTTCCCGTAGGTGCCGACCTTGAGTATGCCGACGAAGTAACTTTGATGCGCGCACTTGAGGGCAGAAATCTTATATGATTAAAAGGTTCGGCAGTTAGCTGCCGATAATGTTGACGAAAGGTAAAACTTATGGCTGCCGAGCAAATCAAAAAAATTGCACAGAATAAAAAAGCCTACCACGATTATTTCATTCTTGAAACCTACGAGGCGGGTATAGAGCTTTTCGGCACGGAAGTCAAGAGTATACGCGAGGGCAGGATAAACTTAAAGGATTCCTGGTGCAGTATCGACGGCGGCGAAATATTTGCAAATTCGGTTCATATAAGCCCGTATGATCACGGCAATATTTTTAACCGCGACCCTCTGCGCGTAAAACGCCTTTTAATGCATAAAAAAGAAATACACAGGCTCTACGGCACAATAAAACAGCAGGGGCTTACTCTCATACCGCTGTCGGTCTATTTTAAAAACGGCAGGGCAAAAATGGAAGTCGGTCTTTGTAAGGGCAAAAAGAATTACGATAAGCGCGACGTTGCCGCCAAAAAGGAAGCAACGCGCACTATCGACAGAGAGCTTAAAGAGCGAATGAGATAATATATAAGGGGATGAAAGGATTTCGACGGGGTCTTTGAACCACGATAAGCGAGCAGCGGTGTGGTGCCGCTTTAAACAGCCACAGTTTATTAAAAATAAACGACAAAGATTCTAAAGTTTTACTCGCTGCTTAAGTCAGCGGGTCGTTCCCTCCGAAGTACCGCGATCGGATAAGGAGCGTCATCAGCGGTAAATGTGAACGGGTAACCGCCTTGTAACCCGTCACACACAGCAGGGCTACCAAAGCGCATAGACCGCCGTCGGGCGATGTGCCGAGGGAATTTTAAATAGACGGATACGCTCGTAGAAATTTGTGAGGATGAGATTTCGGACGCGGTTTCGATTACCGCCATCTCCACCATAAAAGGCAGCCGAAAGGCTGCCTTTTTTATAAATCCCAAAGCGGTTTAAAAATAAAATGTAATTTCTTTTTTGACGTATGGTTTTTGACTTTGACTTCTGCTTTTACTTTTGTCTTTGTCTATGTCTGTACCTTTGCCTATGCCCGGGCCTGTGCGGCTTTGCAGGCAGTTTGTTTGTTACGTATTGACACACTTTAGATATATATTAACTACACTTGTGCTGATACGTAACACTTTTTCTGCTTGCCGCCGCAAGCTCGTCAAATACTGTTTTATTCGACAAAGCTGCCAAAAAACAAATTGACAAGCAGGGCAATTTCGGTTAATATTGTTGTGCAAACTTGCTTTGTTAATATTTCACGGTGCGCACCCTGTGCGGGCGGCGTTGCGTGTTGAAAGAAGTAAGGAACAGTTAAAATGCATATATGCATATAAAGTATGGCATTGAGCTTTATAACGAAGACCATTAAAGGAGCTATAACTATGAAAAAGACTGTTATAACAATTATATCCATAATATTGGGTATTGCCTTGGTATTTTCACTTGCCATGCTTATTCGCAACTACATTGTTCCTGTTTTGACGATAGCAAACTCTCAAAAAAACGTTCAAGAAACATTTTTATGTTCATCGGAGTCACCGGACGGCAAATATAATTTAGAGGCATACAGAACGGAGCCCGGTGCAACCGTAGATTATTCCGTCAGAGTCTATATGATAAACGGAAATCAAAAAGAAATAATTTATAATGCATATCACGAATCCGAGGCTAAAATAGATTGGGTTGATAATACAACCGTTTCAATCAACGGAAAAACGCTTGATATGTCAAGTGGCGAAACATATGATTGGCGCAAGGAATAACTTTTTATTCATCACCAAATAACCAGTAATGGTAAATAGCTAATGTGATAAGGGAGCAACATATTTTGCTTTACTACACTGAAAATCAACGCATATTTGTTTTTTCGGCGCGGTTATGGTAAACTAATAGTATAATTTTTCGGAAAGCTGCGGTGATAAGCTGTGATAGATAAAAAATATGCAGATTACTCATGGGAAAAGGCGAGCGCGCTGTTAAATATTGATTCTCCGACGGGGTTTACCAAAAAAGCCGCCGAATTTGTTAAAAAGGAATTTTCGGCTCTCGGATTTCCCGCCGAATACACGGTAAAGGGCGGCGTTCTTGCCGACCTCGGCGGAAAAGACGATAACAATGCTTTGCTTTTGGAGGCGCACACAGATACCCTCGGCGGAATGGTCGCCGAAGTCAAGAGCAACGGCAGACTGAGAATAACGCCCCTCGGCGGTATGAATGCCTGCAACGCCGAAACGGAGAATGTCAGAATATATACCCGTTCGGGCAAAATATATGAGGGCGCGCTTCAGCTTTGTAACGCTTCAATTCACGTTAACGGCGATTTTTCGACTGCTTCGCGTACTTGGGACAGCGTCGAAATCGTCATCGACGAGGACATAAAAACCGATGAGGATACAAGAAAACTCGGTATAGAAACGGGCGATATAGTTTGCTTTGAACCGCGTACACGCCGTACCGAATCCGGATATTTAAAAAGCAGATTCCTTGATGATAAGCTCTCTGTGGGCATATTGCTCGGTTTTGCAAAATATCTTAAAGACAACGGTATAGTTTTACCGCGGCGTGTGTATGTGCACGTTACCGTTTATGAAGAGGTCGGCCACGGCGGTTCCTCGACTGTGCCGGGCGGAGTTACCGAGGCAATATCTGTCGATATGGGGTGCGTCGGCGACGGATTGAAATGTACGGAAAAGCAGGTGTCCGTCTGCGCTAAGGATTCCGGCGGACCTTACAGCTATGATACCGTAGGCAAACTGATTGAAGCCGCAAAGGCGGCGGGTGCCGATTATGCCGTCGATGTATATCCGCATTACGGCTCGGATGTTGAAGCCACATTGCGTTCGGGCGCAGATATACGACACGGGCTGATAGGAGCCGGAGTTTATGCGAGCCACGGCTATGAACGCAGCCATATAGACGGCGTTTATAATACGCTGAAGCTGCTGTGCGGTTATTTGAATGTATAAATATTAACGGAGCTGTAAAAAATACAGCTCCGTTTTTCTACCCGATAACTTCAATATCCTTTATCCGCATTTCGTCGCCGGTGACAAGATATGTATCGTCACTGCCGCAGTGCGGACATTTTTTTGCGTATTCGGTGGTCTTATATGTTTTTTTACAGTCGCGACAGTAGGAGAGACCCTCAAGAATAATCATTTCAAGCTCGGTGTCTTTCATATAATCCGTTTTTTTCTTTGCCCACTCAAAGCAGTCCGAAAAATATGACGGAACAATCGATGAAACCTCGCCTATTTCAAGAGTCAGCTTGGTGACCTTTTTTACGTTGTTTTCCTTGGCAATCTCTTCTACTCTGTCTATGACATTCAGAACTATACCGAGTTCGTGCATGGCTTAGCCCTTGTCGCTGTGCGCTTTTTTGTAGGCTATGCGCTTCTTTTTAAGCTCTTTCGCCTCATCCGAGCCAAGATGCCCGAGTATTTTAAACGCACGTTTTGCGGAGTAGCCCATAAGTCCGCCGACCTTCTTTTCGGCAACTCTCATATCGGTGCATTTCGGATTATCGCGTACAAGATGTATTGCGTCAAATTCACACTTCGTGGTGCAAAGACCGCAGCCTATACACTTGTGCGGGTCAACATACGATGCGCCGCATCCGAGACAGCGGCCGGTTTCGGTTTTAACCTGCTCCTCTGTCAAATCGAGATGTGCGTCTTTATAGGACATCTTGTAGTCGATGCTTTCATCCATACCGGCTTCCTGACGTCCTGCCGTATCATAAGACGGATATGTAAGGTCGTCCTTGTTGAGCGGTGTGAAATTGCGACGGTCACGGCCTATGGTCATTGAAGCATCGGGGCGTACATGGCGATGTAAGCTCTCAGCCGCCTCGTGACCGGCTGCAATGGCGTCTATTACAAAACGCGGACCGGTAAATACGTCGCCGCCGACAAATATGTCGGGATCGTCCGTCTCGTATGTAAATTTGTCCGCAACAGGGTAATTGCCGTGCCAGAATTTAACCTTTGAGCCCTCAAGCAGGTTGCCCCATTCAATTGCCTGACCTATGGCAAAAACGATTTTGTCTGCCTTTATTTCAACAGTCTCGTTTTCGTCATATACGGGAGAGAATTTGCCTGTTTCAGGGTCTATCGTGCGAAGGCACTTTTTAAAGATGATGCCGGTAACCTCACCTTTGTCGTTTACGGTGACCTCCTTCGGACCCCAAGAGGGATTTATGCCGACGTTTTCTTCTTCGGCCTCAAGTATTTCCTCGTTGCTCGCAGGCATGGTGTCGCGCGATTCAAGGCAGAACATCTTAACGTCCGTTGCGCCGAGACGGTGAGCATTGCGCGCGCAGTCTATCGCAACGTTACCGCCGCCGACTACAACAACATTACCGGAGAATGAATCCTCGCGGTGTTCAAAGCAGTGGCGGAGATATTCTACGGCAATAGCGGTGCCCTTTGCGTCATCGTTTTTAACGCCGGGACGTTTGCCGCCCTGACAGCCTATGGCGATGTAAAATGCCTTGTAGCCCTGTTTTTTGAGCTCATCTATGGTGACGTCCTTGCCGACTTCAACGCCGCACTTGATTTCTGCACCGAGAGCTTTGATTATGTCGATTTCGGCAGCGATAACATCCTTTTCGAGCTTGTAGCTCGGAATACCGTATGTCATCATACCGCCGGGAATGGGATTTTTTTCAAATACCGTCGGCTTATAACCCATCTGGGCGAGATAATATGCGGCACTGAGTCCTGCGGGGCCGCCGCCGATGATGGCGATTTTCTCGTCAAATGAACCGTGAACCGACTGTACCGTTTTTTCGGGAACATATCTGTCCTCGGCTTTAAGGTCGAGATCGGCTACAAATTTCTTTACTGCGTCAATTGATACCGGGTCGTCAATTTTTCCGCGTGTGCATTCGCTCTCGCAGCGCTTGTTGCAAATTCTGCCGCATACTGCCGGGAACGGATTCTCAGTCTTTATAAGCTTAAGTGCATCCATGTATCTTCCCTGTGCAGCCATCTTGACATAGCCCTGTACCGGAAGATGTGCCGGACATGCTGTCTTACATGGTGACGTTCCGGTATCGTAACAGTTAATCTTGCTGTTGTCACGGTAATCCGGATCCCACTTGTCCGGTCCCCACTTAACCTTATCAGGAAGCTCCTGTCTCGGATATTCCACCTTGCCATTCTTGGTGCACAGCTTCTGACCAAGCTTAGCCGCCCCTGTAGG
>OHKW01000813.1_pt1 | contig 16876 bp, 10 predicted proteins | sample 1568931 | NCBI WGS metagenome assembly OHKW01 (sample SAMEA3879536, study PRJEB24766) | human gut metagenome | biome: human-associated habitat; feature: feces | place: USA | collected 1985/1987 | reverse complement strand
TTGACACTATCTGTTGTTCTATCGTTTAACAGATATTTGCGAAACTCATCATAATCTACTTCACATTGTGAAAAATTAACAAAATTTTCGAAAACACGCTTCCGCTACGTGTCGCTGGTAACGGTACTAAGAAGCCAGTCACGACTTACGCCGCACCTGCCTTCTAAGTGCCAATCGAACTTGTTCGATTTCTGCTCCCCAGTGTTTTCTCAGGCTTTTGTCATTTTTTCACAATTCAATTTAGGTTTTCATGAGTTTCGCAATTACCTATCTATCGTTTCAATCTATCTCCGAATTAAGTTTAACACATCTGTGCAAATGGAACTACCGTTACCTGTTTACCAAGAAAAGTATGAGAAATGAAAAAATTCCTCCCACAGGCGCAAGTACTGTAACTGCTTTTTTTGTCTGATCTTTCAATAATAATTCCATGACTCTGAATAAACTTACACCGATCAGACCACCAACGGTATTTAAGATCACATCATCAATATCTGCTGATTCCACTGCAAAAATGTATTGTAAGACCTCAACAACCGCGCTTATCAATGCAACACATACGGTATTGACGAAGATGGATTTTCTTCTTATCAGCAACGGAAGGTAAACTCCCATCGGAATAAAAATAGCAATATTGCCCAATAAATTACTCAGCGCAAAAGCACGCGAAACCATGTCATCACTGAATAAATAGGCACTAATGGAATGAAATGGTATCAAATTTACCGATTGAAAAGATCCTGCTGCTTTTTTTCTGAAAAGAAGAAAAAATAAGAGTATAAAATAAATAATCATAACTCCATAAAATAAAATCTGATACAGAGCATTTCTGCAATTTGCAATGATATCCTGCTTCATAAATCCCCCTGTACTTCTTCTATTATTTTTGCAATTACTTATTTGTATGATTATAAAGTCTAGCACATAGATGTAAAATTTTCTACCGATTTTTTTCATAATTACGATTGGTCTTATTTCGTTTCTGTCTGCAAATCCCAAACCTGTTTTTCAGATATAGAATATAATGAGCGCAAGTGAGGAAAATACAAATTCATTTGTATTTGACGAACGGCAAAATGATTGAGTTATGAAATCACGAAATAATCTCAACTTTCACAGCCGATTCGGCACGAGATTCCATTTTGCTGAAAAATTCAATACATATGAATGTTCATGAGTACAATTTCCAACCTTGTATTTTCAACAGTAAAAATCATTTGTATGCATTGAAAAATACTAGACATTTTATTATCATAAAGTGAGAACATGACTGAACACAAACGATGAGAAAATCCAATGGTTCCCGGCGTTTGACGCAGCGCTACAGATTGAACTTGGAGAGGAAGCAAAGTATCTGGAGTTCCATAACGTAAATTGCAGATTTTGTGGTGCGGTTCATAACGTTGATTGGGCATGTATAAGAATACTCTCACAAGGCATTCGTAACGTAAATAAAAGAAAAACGGTATAAACAAATATTATTTTCTTCGTGAGCTATGAAGATGGGATTCTAACAATCATGGAAGCCTTTGCTGAACATGATTGTTGTTCAGAAGCCCATCGTAATGCCCGGCGAACAGAAACATAATATTTCGTTTATACCATTTTTCTTTTTCATTACATATAAATTTGCCTTGTGAGAGGGCGCTTATATCTGCCCCTCACAACCCATAAAAGCACTGCAGAATCTGCGACACTACGTTCGTTAAACTCCGGTATATTTCGATTTATTTTGCCAGCAGCATCATGATTTTATTGCTGCGCTCCACGAATTTTGTCATCTCATCTACAGATAACGGATGGTTGGAGAGCACAGCCAGATCGTATAACTGCTCGCAGAACATCGGAACGTTCTCGGAATCTTTGTGCTCGAAAATGTATTTTACAAGTTCGTTGTTAGCATTTAAAGTAAGTGTCTGGTCAGCAGCAAACATATTCATGTCCATGCCGCCCATACCGTTCATGGCATACATCTTCATCATATCCTGCATACGTCTTCCTTCTTCGGAAAGTGTGATGATAGAAGAGATGTTCTCATTTTTCAGCTTCTCCACTTTCACAGTGAGTTTATCGTTGTTCAGAGCTTTTTTGAATACTTCTGTCAAAGCATCTGTCTCAGCTTTCAGATCTTCTGCAGAAGTCTCATCCTTTAAGGATTCTGTCACATCCGCATCAATACGCATGAATTTGTATTTTTCATTGCGCTGCTCTAACTGTGTGATGAAAGAGGTATCAATGTTGTGATCTAAGATCACTGCCTGCATGTTCTGTTCTTTGAAGAGCTTAATGTACTGACCCTGCTGGACTTTATCGGTAACATAGTAGATAACTTTACGTTCATCCTTTTCGCTGTCAGCAGAAGTGTCGCTGCCATCAGCAGTATTATCAGATGCAGCAGCATCGCCAGTGTTTGCAATTGGATTACCATCTTTGTCTAATACCTCCGCATCGTCTTTCTTTTCTTCTTCCTTCACTAATAATTCAGGAAGAGTCAGATACTTGTCATCTAAGTTTTTGAACAGGATGTAGTCGTTCATCTTGTCACAGAACTTTGTATCCTTTAAGCAGCCAAATTTGATAAATGGGCTGATGTCATCCCAGTATTTCTCATAGCTTTCCTTTTCGGTCTTGCACATGCCGATGAGTTTGTCCGCAACTTTCTTGGTGATATATTCGGAGATCTTCTTTACAAATCCATCGTTCTGTAAAGCGGAACGGGATACGTTCAGTGGAAGATCCGGACAGTCGATCACACCTTTTAATAACATTAAGAATTCAGGAATGACTTCTTTGATGTTATCTGCGATGAACACCTGATTGTTATATAACTTAATGGTTCCCTCAATAGAATCGTATTCTGTATTGATCTTCGGGAAGTATAAAATTCCTTTTAAGTTGAACGGATAGTCCATGTTCAGGTGGATCCAGAACAGAGGCTCTTTGTAGTCTAAGAATACTTTGCGGTAAAATTCCTTGTATTCTTCGTCTGTGCAGTCTTTTGGATTCTTTGCCCACAATGGGTTGGTATCGTTCAATGGAACCGGACGTTTTACAATTTTTAATTTTTCTTTTGCAGGGGAAACTTCAACGACTTCTTTTTCACCGTTTTCATTTTCTTTTTCCTCTGTTTTTGCTTCCTCGTGGATTTCTTCCACAACGGTATCAGTATCTAACTTATCTGCTGCATCGATGGTTTCATATTCTGTCTCAGCATTTGCCTTAGATAAGAAGATTGGGGTTGGCATGAAAGAGCAGTACTTCTCGATGACTTCTCTTGCACGGTATTCGTTTGCAAATTCGAGACAGTCTTCATTCAGATATAAAGTGATCTCAGTACCGACACCTTCTTTTGTGCCGTCTGTCATATCGAATTCTGTGCCTCCGTCACATGCCCAGTGGACAGGTGTGGCATCTTTTTTATAAGATAAAGTATCGATCGTCACCTGATCCGCTACCATGAATGCAGAGTAGAAACCAAGTCCGAAATGACCGATGATCTGATCGTCGTTTGCCTTGTCTTTGTATTTTTCGATGAAATCAGTAGCACCGGAAAATGCAATCTGGTTGATATATTCCTCTACTTCATCAGCTGTCATACCAAGACCATTATCAATGAATTTTAACGTTTTTTCGTCCGGGTTTACAATAACCTGAATCTGTGGTTTGTAATCAGCAGGTAATTCGTACTCGCCCATCATATCCAGTTTTTTTAATTTTGTGATGGCGTCGCAGCCATTACTGATCAATTCACGATAGAAGATATCGTGATCGGAATATAACCATTTCTTGATGATCGGGAAAAGGTTATCACTGTTGATTGAAAGATTTCCATGTTTCTCAGCCATAATATAACACTCCTTTTTCTATCCATAAGTAAAACTAATTATTTTATGTTCTATTATAAAATGCACTTATCAAATATATGAATCATTGCATTTCAACTTATATCTAGGATTTTATAACCCTTGTCTGCAAAAGTCAATAGAAAATTAGCACTCTTTTTAAATGAGTGCTAACAATGAACGGGCGAAAGCAGAAAAATAAGGTGTTTACAGAATATATAAAAACTTTATAAACTTAATTGAAGTTCATGGTATAATAACCACAAGAGAACGGAGGATAACATGATAGTTTTAAAAGCGGATAAAGAATTGAATTTAACTTTTCAGAAATTGATCAAAATGATGGATGCGCCGGTGGAGTGGAACGGCATGTTTTTTGTGGTCGGAGATTATCTGATCCTGCAGGGCAGTGTGCGTTCACTTTTTTTCAACTTTGACACGAAGCTTGTGGTGACGAATATTATCGAGCTGAAGGCAGAGGAGCAGATGATCGCTGCCGTGGAGCAGCACCCAAATGTGAGGGATATTTTGAATATGGTGCTTTATGCGTTTGGAAAGTGGGGAAATATCAAGGGACTCCGTGTGGACAAAGATTATGTGCAACTGAACCGGTTGTTTGCGCAGATCCTTGGGGAATTTCAGGTGGAATCGCAGTATGGACCGGAACATTTCCGCTTCTATAAAAATAAAATCCGTCTGACCTATGAGGACGTGATCGAGGCAGTGCTGTCAGATGAACCCGAGGAGGTTTTACTGCCGGAGGAAGAGGAGCCGCAGGGATTGTGGCATAAGCTGGTCTGGAAAAAGGCGGCGAGCAGTTTTTTGATGCGGGATACCACGCTTGCAGAGCGGAGACGAAACCGGATCGGAAATAACTTTTATCTGGCCGGATATCTGTGCCCGAAGTGTGGAAGCCAGCTTTACATGGCAGTTTACCCGGAAGGCAGGGAATTTCAGATTGAGACAGAAGAGGGGGCAGTCCGCATTGCCCGCGTTTACAGTTGTAAAAAGTGCTGTTGCATGTATACGCCAAGACCAAAGCGTCTGTTGGTGGATGGGGATGTATACAAAATGGACTTTGAGCGGGATGAGGCTGCCTATGAGGATTATCAGGAACTTTTGGGACGTACTGCCGGACGGAATGTGAATACAAAATACAATGAGTATGTGGACAAAAAAATGGCAATGGAGATGGAACGTGCAGACGCATCTTCGTTACAGGATGAGGAACAGGAAATTACAGAACTGATCGAGCATCTGCCGGAAGTGTCAGAGCAGGAAATGTTTCACACTCTGCGGAAAATGGAAGAAGGATTTTATTCGGACGAGGGTGTAAGACGTTTGGAGCAAGCAATCCGCGGCGAGGATGAGATGGAAACAGATGCGGATTGCGACGCAGATGATGAGAAGGAAGCAGATACGGAAAGAGCCGCGGAAGATGAGCCGGATACAGAATTGGAACGTAATGCAGAAGAATCAGGCAAAACGAAAAAAAATGTAGACAAATCGGATGGAAACTCTGAGAGAACATTTGGAAAGCCGGGAAGAGATTCGGAGAAACCGAGGGAAAACGCACCTGTAACTGCGGGAAAATCAAGTGGAATATCTCATGCAAATCTGGAAGAAGCAAAAGAAAATGCCACAACAACTGTGGAAAAACTAAGAGAAGATTCCTCTGCAATTACAGGAAAAGCAAGAAAAAAAACGCAGGAAAATAAGGGCGCAGTGTGGGAAAACAACCAAAACAGTAAGGAAAATCCACGGCAGAGCACAGAAAAGGTTATAGACAAAACACAGAAAAAAACGGTAGAGAAAACCAACGGTACGTCAGTAGAGGAAACGCAATCTGCAAAAGAAAAAACAGGGCGTGCAAGAAATGCAGAGCAGACATTTGAGAGGAGCCCGCAAAAGAAGACAGAATCGGTTGAAAATACAAAATCATCAGAAAATGCGTCAACAACAGGAAGGAAGAATCCATCCGGAAATATAATACCGGCAGACAGCAGAATTCCATCAAAATACGGCTCATCAGTAGACAGTGGAAACGCATCAAAGTATGCCGCATCAACAGGCAGTGCAGACACATCCACAAATGCTGAGAGAGACAGACAGGCCCGCCAGGAGGAATTGAAGCGTCTGACGCAGGTGCAGCGGCTTGTCAACCAGCCGGGAAGAAAAACAAGAGAGGAACTGGTTTCTCTGCTGGATGACATAAAAAAAGAAAGCATCAGTCCGGATATTGTCAGACCGTACACGGAACAAGTGGGGAACAGGATTCGTGCTATGGATGAGAAAAAAATAAAGGAAATCTGCGGAGATGTCGGCAGGATGGATTTTGAGGATGCCAGCGAAGCAGCAAAGCAGTTAGAGGATGGCGATTTCCTTCCTCAGTTGAAATTTGATGCATTAAAAGAACTGGAGCAGCGCATGTCCAAGATTAAAACGGATGAGTGCGAGCTTTTAGTCAGCAAATTGCTGAATGCATTTGACGAAGCCGGTGTGACAGAGTCGAAACGGTGTCATTTTTATCCGGCAAAAAGAGTGTGGCAGAAGCAGGCGGAACCGGAGGAGACAGCTGTCTTTGAGGGAGCAGTGGATAATTTTGCAAACGGAATCGGAAAGTTTGAGTATCCGGTGCTTCTGGTAGACAAATCAAAGGATGAGTCAGGAAAAGAAGGGGTTCTTCTGACACCAGAGAACCTTTACTACAGCGCATGGATGACTTCCTATTACATTCCGGTGATGGATATTGAGTCTATCCAGGCTGTTACAGGACTATTAAACCGGGGCATTTATGTGTATCAGAAGAATGGAAGTAAGACAAAACTTCCGCTGGCAGTGGAGCATGAAGAGATGGAAAAATTTGCAAAGGTGCTAGAAGATTTTGTGCGCTATCTGCAGGAAAAACCATTTTCCAGAAAAGAATCTTATCTTGCAAAGGAAAAACACGATACGATTTGCTGTTACCGTTGCGGTTACATCTATAAGGGCGTTGGTGTGTGTCCTCGCTGTGGTTATAAACAAAATGAATAGGACAACGTCTGGCTTCGTATACATAAAAAGAGAAGATATGCGGAGCAGAAAATGAAAGCATTCTTATTAAAATACCGTTCCAGCCTGCTGCTTTTTGCAGTGATGTTTTTATTCGGCTGGGGAAGCGCAGCCGTCGTGGCAGAGCGGGAGTCTGAAAGGCAGACAGAGGAGACGATGCACATCGAGGCGGCAGTCGATAACTGGGGACTTGGCTTTGGCGAGTCTGGAAAGGAACTGCAGCCGACCGGAAATGCCACGGCGGATGAGTTAAAGCAGTATGATACCTATTATATAGGAAGTAAAGAGGAAAAGGTGATCTATCTCACATTTGACTGCGGCTATGAGAATGGCAATACAGAAGCGATTCTGGATGCACTCAAAAAACACAATGCACCGGGAACTTTTTTTGTCGTGGGACATTTTTTGGAGAGTGCGCCGGAATTGGTCAAACGGATGGTTACAGAGGGACACACGGTGGGAAATCACACCTATCATCATCCGGATATGTCGGCAATCTCGGACAAAGAGTCGTTTCAGAAAGAGCTCGATGCAGTCAGCAGTTTGTTTCAGGAAGTGACCGGACAGGAGATGACAAAGTATTACAGACCACCGCAGGGCAAATACAGTACAGAGAATCTTGCGATGGCAAAAGAATTGGGGTATAAGACCTTTTTCTGGAGCCTCGCCTATGTGGACTGGAATGCGGATGCACAGCCGACAGAGGAGGAGGCTTATGGAAAACTGATCGGACGCATCCATCCGGGCGCAATTGTATTGTTACATAATACATCATCCACCAATGGTAAAATTTTAGATGAGCTGCTCACAAGATGGGAGGACATGGGATATACCTTCCAGCCGCTGTCGCATTTATGGAGTGATGAGAAAACAAACTGACGAAAAATTTCTGAAAATGCCCGAATTTGTTTGCTTTTGGCAGAAAGAGTATTATAATAAAAATAGATTGTTACATTTCGAGAAGATGTCAGAAAAACCAGAGAGGAGATTTGATATGAAAACAAAGAAAAAGCGGATTGCGCAGGAAATCCAGAGCCGTATTCTTACCATTGTGATTGCGATTTTTATGGTGGTTGCGGTTGTGGTCGCAGTTATGGTTGGAAATGTCAGCTTAAGTGCACAGAAGAATGATCTGGAGATGCAGTCGAAGGCAGCATCTTACCAGCTTGAAATCTTTTTTCAGGAGTATATGACCATTGTGGAGCAGATGGCGCTTGACAAAGATGTGCGGACTTTGCTTACTGAGACAAAAGCAGGAGATAAGATCACAGAGTCGGCAGACTATCAGACGGTATTTCACGAGATGGAGAAAATTGCAGCAGCAGACAGTGATAACATTCAGGCAGTCTGGCTTGGAGATATTGATGCTAATGTGGCGACACAGTCAGACGGGTTTACAAGTGACAGCAGCTTTGAAATCACAGAGCGTACCTGGTATCGTGCAGTGGAGACGAACAGTACGATCCTGACAAGTGCTTATGTGGAGGCGAGTACCGGAAATCTGATCTTAAGTGCAGCAACTCCGGTTTATGATGAAAATGGCAAGAATATCATTGGTGTTGCAGGAGCGGATATCGCACTTGAGCATATTGATGAACTGCTTTCGGCTTATAAGATTGGAAACAATGGATTTGTTATTTTAGTAACATCGGATGGAACCATTATTTATCATCCTAATTCAGATAACCAGTTGAAAAATCTTTCCGAGCTGAACGTTTCGGATTCCGTGATGAAAGCAATTCAGAGTCAGAACGGAACATCTGTGAAGTATAAAGCAGATGGAAGCAGCAAGTATGGATATGTCGGAAGAATCGGAACGACCGATTATTATACGTTAAGCTGTATGCCTTCCAGCGAATATTTAGCAAGCCTGATCCAGTGTATCATTATTGTACTGCTGCTTGTAATTGTTGGAGTTGTCATTATCATTATGGCAATCAGACGTCTGGCAGGCAATATCACAAAACCGATCGTTGCATTAAATGAGGTGGCACAGGAACTGGCAGAGGGTAATCTGGATGTATCGCTCGACGTTTCTTCAGAGAACGAGATTGGAGAACTTGCAGATTCCATCCAGAAGACCGTAAACCGGTTAAAAGAATACATTAATTATATTGATGAGATTGCGTATGTCCTGAACCGTTTATCCGATGGAAAACTGAAATTTACATTAAAATACGATTATGCAGGTGATTTTGCAAAAGTAAAAGATGGAATGATGCATATCTCAGAATCATTACAGGGAATGATCGAGAATATCATCAACAGTTCCGCACAGGTTTCGGCTGGTGCAGATGATCTTTCGAGAGCAGCCCAGAATATTGCTGAGGGTGCAAGCACACAGGCAGCTTCTGTGGAAGAACTTGTCGCAACTTCAGTTTCTGTATCTGAGCAGGTAAAAGAGAATACAGACGATGCATTAAAATCAGCAGATGAAACGGCACGTGTCACAAAGATGATGCAGGACAGCAGAATGCAGATGGATCAGATGACAGATGCGATGAACAAGATCACAGAGACTTCCAATGAAGTTGTCAGCATCATTAAGACAATCGAAGACATAGCAGATCAGACGAATCTTTTGGCACTGAATGCTTCGATTGAGGCGGCAAGAGCCGGTGAAGCCGGTAAGGGATTTGCAGTGGTTGCTTCTGAGATTGGATCGCTTGCAGAAGGAAGTTCCAAGGCTGCAAATAATACGAAAGACCTCATTGGAGTATCCATTCAGGAGATTGAGCGTGGAACAGAACTTGCAGCGAATGTGGTTGTCTCCATGCAGGAAGTATTGGATGCGATTGAAAATGTGAATGGTATGATAGGGAAGAGTGCAGAGAATAACCAGACGCAGAATCAAAACATTGAGCAGATCAAACTTGGTATCGAAGAAATCTCCAAGGCAGTGGAAGACAATTCTGCATCTGCAGAGGAGACTTCCGCAACATCAGAGGAGCTGGCTGCACAGGCTGCAACACTCGAAGCTCTTGTCAAGCATTTTGACCTTGAGGATGACGGCAGCAACGATGCAACAAGATAGAAAAATCCCACCGGCAGATATGATTTCCTTCGTGAGCGAAGCGAACAGGAACATCCTATCTGCCGGTGGGATTTTGCTGTCGCCCAATACCTTTTGGCGGGCTCATCAATCTTTTTGCATACGAAACCTAGACACTGCAAATGTGAATTGTTATAATAAGAGATACGGAAAAAAGAAGGTAGTGAAGAACACTGCCAAAATGCAGGATTCATAAAGATGGAGCAGACATGAACAGGATAGCAATTGTGGAAGACGATCAGGGTTATCGTGACACACTTTTTACTTATATAAAACAATATGAACAAGAACGTGATACAGCATTTGAGGCGACACCTTTTGAGAAAGCGGATGATTTTCTGGCAGTTTATAACGGAGATTATGACATTATCCTGATGGACATTGAGATGCCTGGAACAAACGGCATGGATGCAGCAGAGCAGATCCGTAAAAAGGATGCCCAGGTAGTCATCATGTTTATCACGAACATGGCGCACTATGCGATCAAAGGATATGAAGTGGGCGCACTGGACTTTGTCTTAAAGCCGATCCAGTACCTGAATTTTGCCAATAAGATGGATCGTGCCATGCAGCTGGTGGAGAACCGAGGAAGCAGACCGGTGATGATCCAGACGGGAACCGGCGTCAAAAAGATTGATTCCAGAGACATTTTTTATGTGGAGATCCAGAATCATGTGTTGCGCTATCACACAAAACAGGGCAATTTTGAGGTGCGCGGAAGCTTGAAAAATGTGGAAGAGGAGCTTCCAAAGGGGCTGTTTGCAAAATGTAGCAACTGGTGTCTGGTAGGTCTGACACATGTTGCAGAGATTAAGGATGACACAGTGATCGTAGAGGGAGATGAACTGCAGATCAGCCGCCGCAGTAAGAAAAACTTTATGACGGCACTCATCCGCAGTGTAGGGAGAAGTTAAGAATGGTTCGTGATTTTGGTATCATGTTTTTTCAGGATTTTTTATTGCTGGTATGTGTGTATCTGTTTCTCATGCCATTGCATGTCATGGAAAAGAAAAAAATAAAAAACGGTCTGATACTTTGTGGGGCTTGGTGTGTCATGCTTGCAGCAAGACTGCTCATTCCGGCAATCGGGGAACATCTGATCGCAGAGTTTTTCATGCGTTTTGTGATCACGATGATCGCTGTTGGACTGATCAGCAAAAAAATAAGCTGGGAAATGATTTATTGTACGGTCTGGCCGCTCATTGTATATCATTGTATCAATATTATCTGGAACAGTCTACATCGCGTTTCTGCCATTGAACAGCAGCCGTGGGTGCTGCAATATCTCTTTTCTCTCCTGTTTTTTGCGGCAATGTATCTGCTTTTGTCCATCACACTGTTTCGCTGGCTTCCAAGAAATGGATTTTACCAGGCAGGACCAAGAAGAACACTCTCAGCAGCAGCAGTGCTTTTCTTATCCTTGTTTTCTTACTACAATTTTTACCAGAACCGTGGAGAATCCAATCTTGCGGTTCTGGTTCAGTTATATTGCGTGACTTTTTTGTATCTGCAGGCAGAGCTTTTCAAAAAAAGCGAAGTAAAGCAGGAGTATGCGCTGATGGAGCGCATGTGGTACCAGCAGAAGAAGCAGTACGAGATCGCGAAAGACCAGATGCAGGTGATCGACCGCAAATGTCACGATCTGAAGTATCAGGTGGCTGCAATGCGGCATATTGAAAACCCGACAGAACGGGAGAAAAATTTAAAAGAACTGGAACAGTCAATCCGCATTTACGACTCTATCGTAAAAACAGGAAATGAGATTCTGGATACATTGCTCTCAGAGAAGAGCTTGATCTGTGAGGCAAGAGATATTACCATGCACTGTGTGATCGATGGAAAGAAGCTTTTCTTTATGGATTCCATTGATATTTATGCACTGTTTGGGAATGCCATCGATAATGCCATCGAATGTGTGGAAAAGTTTTCAGAGAAAGAGATGCGGTTTATCGATATCTGTGTTGCAGAAAAGCAGCATTTTTTATATATCCGTTTTTCGAATCCAATCGAGCGGGCACCGGAGTATGAGGATGATCTGCCAAAGACCACGAAGAAAAACAAGCAGTATCACGGGATTGGGTTAAAGAGTATCCGGCACATTGCAGAGAAATACGGGGGGGATATCTCAGTATCCACAGAGATGAACTGTTTCAATCTGGAAGTGCTGCTCCCGGTGAAGTAAAATAACAACCGTCTGTCTGAATTATACATATAGTTTGGATAGACGGTTTCGTATTTACAAAGGAACACCACTTACGTCACAAAAAGCACCGACTAAGTCAGGTTCGTTGAAAAATTAACGAATTTTATTTATTATTTATGTATTGAAATTGGAACAATATATAAAAATAGCCTGAAACGATACAAAGTGACAGGCACCATAAATAATAAAAAGGATGTGTTATATGCGACGAATTCAAAATCTGATGGAGCAGTGGCTTTTCATTGGACCTGACAACAGACAAGAGCAGGTGAACTTGCCACATACATGGAATGCAAAAGACGGACAGGACGGAGGAAATGATTACTACAGAGGAACCTGTCATTATGAGAAAACATTTGAAAAACCGGAATTTGATCCGGAGACAGAGGAAGTATATCTGGAGTTTCTTGGTGTAAATGCAAGCAGTGATGTGACTGTGAACGGAAAAGAACTTGCACATCATGATGGTGGCTATTCCACATTCCGCATCAATATCACAGAGGTTTTAGAAGACCGGAATAAATTGGAAGTGACTGTGGACAACTCTGTCAATGGAAAAGTATATCCACAGAAAGCGGATTTTACATTTTATGGTGGAATTTACCGTGATGTCCGTTTCCTTATCGTGTCAAAAGAGCATTTTGATTTAGATTACCTTGGAAGCAACGGAATTAAGATCACACCGGAAGTAAAAGAGAATGAGGCGAATGTTCATATCGAAACATTTACCAATACAGAGGAAGCACAGGTAAAAGTTCAGATCAAAGATCAGGACGGAAAAGTAGTTGTAGAAGGAAATGGATGTGACGCAAATCTTAATATCCAGAATCCAATCCGCTGGCATGGAAGAAAAAATCCATACCTTTATACGGCAGTTGCAACGTTGACCGTAAATGGAGAAGTGAAGGATGAGATCACGAACCGTTTTGGTATCCGTACTTTTTCGGTAGATCCAAAGAAGGGATTTTTCTTAAACGGAGAGCATTATCCACTTCACGGAGTTTCCAGACATCAGGATTTTAAAGCATTAGGAAATGCGATTTCAACAAAAAACCATGATGAAGATATGGATATGATCTGCGAACTTGGGGCAAATACGATTCGTCTCGCACACTATCAGCATGACCAGTATTTTTATGATCTCTGTGATGAGAGAGGTATGGTCGTATGGGCAGAGATTCCATACATTTCGGAACATATGCCGGGCGGAAGAGAGAACACCATCAGCCAGATGAGAGAGCTGATCGTTCAGAATTACAATCATCCGTCAATTGTAGTATGGGGCGTATCCAATGAGATTACCATCAGTACAAAGGACAAAAAAGATATGTTGGACAATCATCATGTGTTAAATGATCTTTGCCACAAGATGGACCCAACAAGACTGACAACGTTAGCATGTTATGCAATGTGCGGACCATTTAACCGTTCTGCACACATCACAGATCTGGTTGGATGGAATTTATATCTGGGATGGTATGTACCGGGATTTTTCTTAAATGATCTGTTCTTAAGATTTTTCCACCTTGTATTCCCGAACCGCCCGATCGGTTATTCCGAGTACGGCGCGGAAGGTATGCCAAACCTTCACAGCAGAAGACCGAGACGTGGAGACCATACTGAGGAATATCAGGCAAAATATCATGAGTATATGATCAAATGTTTCGAGCGTCATCCATTTATGTGGAGCACTTATGTGTGGAATATGTTTGATTTTGCGGCAGATGCTAGAAATCAGGGCGGCGAGCCGGGCATGAACCATAAGGGACTGGTGACATTTGACCGCAAGACAAAGAAAGACAGTTTCTTCTTATATAAAGCATATTGGAGCGAGGAACCTTTTGTTCATTTGTGCGGTTCCCGCCGCAGCGGCCGTTCTGAGGATACAACGACCATTAAAGTTTATACAAACCAGCCGGTCGTATCCTTATATAATAACGGAGAGCTGATCGAGCAGAAGAGCGGAAATCATATTTTTACCTTCCAGCTTCCTATGGAAAAAGAGAATAAGATCGAAGCTGTAGCCGGAAGTGTGAAGGATGCGATGGTACTTCATCACACAGAAAAAGAGAATCCGGATTATAAGCTGAAAAAAGAAGCGAAAAAGAGTGAAAACTGGGTATAGATTTTAGCAGGATATTCCAAAGGAGAAGAAATAATGAGTAATCAAAAAGAAAAAACCACTGCACAGGCAGCCGGAATGAACCGGGCAAAACCGTATCAGCTTGTGCTGTTTCCGATGAACAATGGTGCGACAAATGTATATTATATCCTCACCATGAATTTTATCGCATATTATGCAAACGGAGTGTTAGGACTTGCGCTTATGTTTGCAACGACAATGGTAACCGTCATGCGTCTTTTTGGTGCCGTGACGGATCCGCAATATCATTCTCATGGTAATCGGAAATGCGATCATGATCGTTTCTTCCATTTTACTGTATTTTGGGACGAGGATCATCGCACCGGACATGCAGTGGCTGCGCTATGCATGTTTTGTGTTATTTTATGCATTATATGTTATCGGATACACATTCCAGACGGCCTGTACCCGTTCCGGACAGACCTGTCTGACAAACGATCCGAAACAGCGCCCGATGTTTACTATTTTTAATACGATCGCCAGCCTGATCGGTATGGGACTTGTACAGTTTCTGGCACCGATCTTAGGTGACCGTCTTGGCGGCTATAACAGCGCTAACTTTTTTGATTTTATGATACCACTTGCCATCGTGGTATCCGCAGTGCTGACACTTCTTGCAGTGATCGGTATCTGGGAGAAAGACAGACCGGAATTCTTCGGTGTTGGCAATAAACAGGAAAAAGTAAAATTAAAAGAATATGTTGCAATTTTAAAAGCAAACAAAGAGTTGCAGCGTCTTATGGTTGCAGGAGCAGGATGTAAGCTTGCTTTCTCCATCGCAACGAATATGACAGTACTCTGTATGCTTTACGGAGCGATGATGGGAGACTACGGCGGACTGTATCTTCCAATGATGATCGTTGGATATATTTTCTCTGTTCCATTCTTCCTTTTGACGGTAAAGACATCACAGAAGCATGGACAGAAAGCTTCACTGGTGCGCTATACAATGCTTGCACTGGTCATGTACATTGGAGTTTTAGTGTTGTTGTTGTTATGGAAGCAGGGGGTTCCGGCATTTAACTTAAGCCTGAGATCCATCAATGTATACACGGTGTTATTTGTGTTATTCTTTGGTATCGGTTATGGTGCATATTATGCAACAGCAGATATGCCGATTCCGATGGTTGCAGACTGTTCCGATTATGAGACATACCGTTCCGGACAGTATGTGCCAGGTATTATGGGAACATTGTTCTCACTTGTAGATAAATTAGTAAGTTCTCTTGGATCTACCATCGTTGGTGCAGCAGTTGCAATGATCGGTATCCAGACATTACCGGACAGCAAGACACCATATTCTTCTGGAATGCATGGAGTTGTTCTGATTCTGTTCTGTATTGTTCCGATGATCGCATGGCTTGCAACACTCTGGGCAATGAAAGGCTACACTTTAACAGGAGCCAGAATGAAAGAGATCCAGGCTGTCAATGCTGTGAGAAAACACGCTGTAAGTGAGGGAACGTCACTGGAAGAAGCCATGGAAAAATGGAAAACTTATGAGGATGTGCCGGAAGAATTCAAATGACCACTTACGTCATAAAAAGAACCGACTAGGGCGGGTTTGTTGATTTTTTAACAAAATTTTAATAAAATGAAAACACAAAGTAAACAAAGTTCGTCAAAATGACGGAATTTGAAAAAAGAAATGGAGAAAAATTATGGGAGAGAACAAAAAAGAAGTGAAAGCCCGCAAGAAGGCTTTCCGCAAAGCAAAACACAGAGCGATCCGTCCATGGAAAGGATTATCCGTTTTTACAGGAATTGTCACTGTACTGGCGCTGGTCGTTACCATGATTTTCAGTATGTTTGATAACACAATTTCCGTTTTTATAGGAGGAACTTTCTGGGAACTGAAGAATAAGAATGAAGATGCACAGTATTTTAAAAGTACATTCGATTCAAAAGAGGAAAAAGACAAGTACGAAGACTGGCTTTGTGAGCAGGTAGAGGCGGAAGGTGCAACTTTACTGATGAATAAAAATAATGCACTTCCATTGGAAAAAGGTTCAAAAGTCAGCACATTTTCTTCAAATGCAGTTAATTTAGTTTATGGTGGAACTGGTTCGGGAAGTATTGATGTCAGCACGGCAGCTAATTTAAAATCATCATTTACAGAAGCTGGGTTTGAGGTAAATGAAACTTTATGGAATTTCTACTTGGAAGGAGCGGGCAGTGAGTATGTGCGTACCGATGGGGGGATGTTTTCGAATGAGGCAACTTCTGTTGGAGAAGTACCTTGGGATGTTTACACAGATGAAGTAAAGCAGTCAGTAGCACAGTATGGTGATGCAGCTATTGTCACCTTCTCACGTGTTGGTGGTGAAGGTGCCGATCTGGAGTTTAGAAAATACAATTATCTGGAACTGAGTCAGGAAGAAAAAGATTTACTAGCGAATCTTGCAGTTATGAAGCAAGATGGCACAGTTAACAAAATCATAGTATTGATTAACGCCGCTAATACACTACAGTTAGATTTTCTGCAAAATCCAGAATATGATATAGATGCCTGCATGTGGATCGGTGACGTTGGTGAAACGGGTATTAATGCAGTTGCGGATATTTTGGCAGGAGATGTTACTCCA
>OHKW01000790.1_pt1 | contig 17421 bp, 19 predicted proteins | sample 1568931 | NCBI WGS metagenome assembly OHKW01 (sample SAMEA3879536, study PRJEB24766) | human gut metagenome | biome: human-associated habitat; feature: feces | place: USA | collected 1985/1987 | reverse complement strand
TTGGAGCAGATACACAGAATACGCCGGATCATTGATCCGTAGCAGTTCTTTCTCCTGATGCCACGCCCAATCAAAGTTGTCGATCATATCATCGGGGTAGATCCCTCTGTAAGTAGTGCCCCAAATTTGATGCCGCAGGGCAATGATCTCCGGCACATCCTCTTTGGCCGCCTCGACAAACATACTATCGCTTCTCATAGGGCAAGTTTCCTCCCCGTAACGCTTTCAACTTTTTCACATCCAGCATACCATGCCGCCGATTTCGCCGCAAGCGCAAAAAAAGCAGCGCCGGTTGGCGCTGCTTTTTGATTCTTTTGGGAATTTGAATTACTGCTGCTCGGCGGCCTTTGCAGCGGCCTGCTGGGCTTCGATCTCGATGAGGGCGTCCTTGCGGGAGAGGTTCCAGCGGCCCTTCTCGTCGATCTCCATGAACTTGACCCAGATCATATCGCCGACGGTGACGACATCCTCGACCTTCTCGACGCGCTTGCGGTCGAGCTTGGAGATGTGGACCAGGCCGTCCTTGCCCGGGGCAATCTCGACGAACGCGCCGAACTGCATCAGGCGCACGACGCGGCCGTAGTACAGCTGGCCCACCTCGGGCACGAATACGATGTCGTCGATGCACTTCTTGGCCTTTTCGCAGCTCTCGGCATCGGGGGAGGCGATGTGGATGGTGCCGTCGTCGTCGATGTCGACCTTGGCGCCGGTATCGGCAACAATCTTCTGGATGACGCTGCCGCCCTTGCCGATGACCTCCCGGATCTTGTCGGGGTCAATGTGCATGGTGATCATCTTGGGGGCGTACTTGCTGACCTCGGGCCGGGGCTCGGCGATGCAGGGCAGCATAATCTGGTCCAGGATCTCGCAGCGGGCGTCATAGGTGATGTCCAGAGCGTTCTTGATGATCTCCATGGTCAGGCCGTCGTTCTTCAGGTCCATCTGGATGGCGGTGATGCCCTTCTTGGTGCCGGCCACCTTGAAGTCCATCTCGCCGTGGAAGTCCTCCACGCCCTGGATGTCGATGAAGGTGGTGAAGGAGCCGTCGTCATCCTGGATCAGGCCGCAGGAGATGCCGGCCACAGGGGCCTTGATGGGCACGCCGGCGTCCATGAGGGCCAGGGTGCTGCCGCAGATGGAGCCCTGGGAGGTGGAGCCGTTGGACTCCATGGTCTCAGACACGGTGCGGATGGCGTAGGGGAATTTGCGGATCTGAAGAAAACGCGTCCGGATACTTAAATACAGACCGACGCCGATGATACAGATCATGGCGGGGACACCCCAGATGAAATTGTTGACCGCATTATTGATTGCTTCAATTGTGGATAACATACTTTTCTTTTCCTTCCTACGTGAATAAGCGCGTGTTTTTTGTAAAACACGCGCTTGCATTATAGCACAATTTTTGCATTTTCTCTACAATGGAATTGTGGAAGAGGATATTTCCCACGGAAGTCCTTACGGTGGTCCTTATTCCCCCGCTCGTGCAGCCGACCCCACCACTTTCTGGCCTTATCAGATATGGTCCTATCAGGCCGATGATGCCTCCTACACAAAAATAGGTTCTGTGACCGACTGGAATAAAAAAGAATGGGCAGACAGCATTGACGGATTTTCCTCATTCCCGGATTCCGCTGATAAGGATCACGACGGTATCGTATATCTCCTGACAAATGCCAAAGGGAAAAAAACCGCCATAGATGCTGCTGACCTGAAAAAGTGGGTGGATTCCTACCGTAAAGGTGCAAAAGAAATTCCCATCACCTATCAAAGGCTCAAATAATGGCAATTATGATTGTGTATCAGGATCACTGACTGCGTACCGCCCAACGCATCTTCGTGGATCGTGCCCGTCCGTTCTGCGCACACTCCTGCGCGGACGGACGCACCACATCCTTTGCATACTCCGAATAAATACCTGCGCGGTAGCCTTCTTTTAAAGCACGCTTTACCAGCTTGTCCTCCCCGGAATGGAATGTCAGAATCGCCACGCGGCCGCCCGGTTTTAAAGCACCCGGCAGTTTTTCCATAAATTCATAGAGCACCTCAAACTCGCGGTTGACATCAATGCGAAGTGCCTGAAACGTCCGCTGACAGGTCTTTTTGATGGTTTCTTTTTTATCCTTTTCCGGCAGAAAATCGAGAGTGTCTTCAATAATCCTGCGCAGTTTTGTGGTGGTATCCACGCGGTGTCCTTTGCGGATCTCATCGGTGATCGCTTTTGCAAGTTCCTCACAGTACGGCTCATCCGAATTTTCATAAAGCATACCGGCAAGCTCGTCACGGCTGATCGTATCCAGACGCTCCGCCGCACTGATTCCTGCCTCCTGATTCAGCCGCAGATCAAGCGGTCCGTCCACTTTAAAGGAAAATCCGCGCTCCGGATTGTCTATCTGCATGGACGAAACGCCAAGATCTGCCAGAATAAAATCAAATCCACCCACTTCTTTTGCAATCTCATCGATCGTGCAGAAATTCTGCAGATGGATGGTCAGCATGTCCTCTCCGAATCCCTGGTCTGCCAGACGTTTTTTCGTCTTTGCCGACTCTGCCGGATCCACATCCGTCGCATGGATGTGTCCCTGCCCCTGCAGCTGCTCGAGCATGGCTTTCGTGTGACCGCCGTAGCCGAGTGTGGCATCAAAACCGGTCTGTCCCGGTTTGATCTGCAGGAAATCAAGAATTTCTTTTACCATAATGGAGATATGCATGCCTGCCGGGGTGTTGCCTTTCTGGATGACATGCGCGATGGTGTCTTTGTATTTTTCCGGCTGTAGTTCTTTATATTTTTCTTCAAATTTCTTCGGGTATTTTCCTTTATAATGCACACGGCGCTTGTGCGGGGTCTGGTTTTCGTTTTCCATTTTTTATTCCTTTCCTCTCCTGTCCAGGTACAGCTCCTCTTACCATTTGCAAGGCAAAACTTTATATGAGGTTGCGAAGGTATTATTTGCAGAGTAATCTTTGAGCACTAATGATTTCAAATTTAATCTGTTTTCTATGAATACCGGTACAATTGTTTTTCTACCAGTTTACTTCCTTCATAAACAAGCCGAAGTGTAAAAAAGCGGTGCTCGTCTTCCTCGATCAGCAGTTTTAAAAAAATGGCATCTCCTTCCCAGGTCGGAAGCGCAAGCACTTCTTTTTTGTCCATCCACTGCAGATCGCCTTCATTGCACTCGATCAGCTCCCCGGTAAAACCATCCGCGGTAAACAGGCACATTTCTTCCGGCTCCGGCGCTTCATCACTGATGAATGTGATCAGCCCGCGGAACTGGTAGGAAGTCAGTGTCAGGCCGGTTTCTTCTTTTACTTCACGTAACAGGCAGTCCTCCGGTCCTTCCGTGCCTTCTGCATGTCCGCCTACACCAATCCACTTGTCTTTGTTGATGTCGTGCTGCTTTTTGGTGCGGTGGAGCATCAGGTATTTTCCGTCTTTTTCTATGTAACACAGGGTTGTCATTTTCATGGGATTTTCCTCTTTATTTCTCATATTTGTTCCATATGCTCCATGATAACAAAATTTGCCCCGTTTTTTCAATCGAACATTTCATATTTTGCCCCGTTTTTGATATATTTATTTTCTTTTTTGCCCCGTTTTTAAATTCCAGCCGAGTTATGGTGCTCATTTGAGGTATTCTCCAATCCGGTCAATATTATAAAGCGGGATGTTTGTCATCCAGTCCTGCTCACGGAAATCTGACATGGAAGTCCGCACCGCATGCTGCGGATGATACTTCTCACAAAAAGCCCGCAGACTTTTTGCCCGCAGGTTTTCCTCTGCTTTCACCTCTATCGGAATGACCGATCCGGGTGCCTGCAGCATAAAATCAATTTCGCCCGTAGAATTTGCGGTTGTGTAATAATATGGTTTCACCCCCAGTTCCGCTATCATCTGCTGCAGCACATACTGCTCCGTCAGTGCCCCTTTAAACTCTGTAAAAATCCGGTTTCCATCAATGATAACGCTTGCATCCAGATCTGTCATGGCAAGCAGAAGCCCGACATCAAGCATATAAATTTTGAACGCATACAGATCCATGAAATCAACTTTCCCTACCGGAAAAGAAGTTCCCTTATAAAACGTTTCATTGTGCGTCCTCCCTGTCAGTGGAATTTATATGTAGCATTCCTTATGGCTTTATATGATATTCCTTTATGGCAGAGCCGTCAACATTTTTAAGGACGTATTTGTGTTATGGTTCTACACTTTTCAGGACGTATTTATGTGATAGTGCTACACTTTTCTGGACGTTACTGTTTGCATAAATGTTGCATAAATGTGGAAGGTTTTTGTTGCATCTCAGGCATTTAAATGCTATACTTGTCACAAAGCAAATACATATTTTTCCATAGCTTGGGCGGACAGTACCTGGCGAGCCGTCTATATCATATACTTTATTTTATCATTTCAAATTATCCCGGAAAGTCTTGCTTTTAAAATTCAACTTTATTTTAACTTAATTTTGTTATAAGCAGGATTTGTATTGATATGGGATGTGTTGTCATACAGATTCTGTGGCTTACACAAGGAGGAAACTGTATGGCAAACAAAGAATACAAAAGTGATGTGTTCAGCATGCTTCTTCAGGACAAGAAACGTGCAATGGAAATTTATAACGCGATTAATGGAACGGACTATGACGATCCAGAACTGGTTGAAATGACAACTTTGGATGACAAAAGCTTTTCGCTTACTGTGCGGAATGATGCATCATTCATTCTCGATGCGAATCTGAGCCTGTATGAGCATCAGTCGACCTATTGCCCGAATATGCCACTGAGGGATCTGCTTTATTTTGCAAGCATTATACAAAAAAGAATCAAGGCTCAGAAACGTGATATTTATGGTGGAAGAATCTTAAAGATTCCAGTGCCCCATTTTGTCGTGTTTTATAATGGAAAAGAAGATGCGCCGGATCAGTATGATCTTCGTCTTTCTGATGCATTTGAAAAAGAAACTGAGGATCCTGAGATAGAATTGGTCTGCCATGTTTACAATATCAACAGTGGAAAAAATACCCCACTGCTGTCAAAATGCCAGACATTGCGTGAATATATGTATTTTGTGGATATGGTGCGGAAAAATAATGAAATCAGTGGAAATCTGGAAGATGCCATTGAGAAAGCTATCAACCAGTGTATGGAAGAAAATGTGCTTAGGGATTTTCTGGCTCAACACAGGGAGGAGGTAATGCACGTGATGACATTAGACTATACATTTGAACGACGGCTGGAAATGCAGCGCGCCGAAGCAATTGAGGATGGCGAAAGGATCGGAAAAGAGATCGGGAAAGAAATCGGGAAAGAGATCGGGAAAGAAGAAAAATTGTCAGAGCAGATTCGTAAAAAAATTCAAAAAGGCAAACCTCTGGATCAGATTGCGGACGAATTGGAGGAAGTGCCGGAAACCATTCGTCCTTTATACGAAAAAATTAAGCAGGAAATGCTGCAATAAAATAAGGCAGTTTCCGAGGAGGAAATGAGTTTTTATCGTTCGTTAGCTGAATGATATGCTTATTTACAAAATTGAATATTGCTTACCTTCAAGTTTATTGTGTCAGGCACCAATTGTCCAATTGTTCTCTATTTCTATTGATGCAGCCACTTATGCGATGGTCGGATTTGTCACAGGTATACTACTCACAAAATATCTGCTTTGGTATGACGATAGAGTTAAGTAATTCTTAATATGAGGGGCTTACCTTGCCCCTCTATACTTATTCTGTAACTACAATCATAGTTCTATTTTTCAATCCCAAGCACGGTATTGGCCTGCTCACCCTCCATATATTCAAATGTGATGGTATCTCCTACACCATAACGCACGATATCAAGGTAATCTACTACCGATACATCGTAAATATCGGAATCATTTTCGAGCAAAATATATTGGTGCGTATTTCCTTCTACCACTGCATCGGTGATTTTTGCAATCGTACCGGTTGCTTTCTTGACACTGTCGCTCTCTTTTGTTTCCGCATTGACACCATTTTGCTTCATCAGTTCCATATAGTTCTTTTCGCATTCACTGACAGAATCACCGGTTGCTACAATCTGATATTTCTGCACATTTACCATCGCATACATTTTTACCAGACCAGAATCATCCTTTAATGCAATGAAATAGGTCGGCTCATTTGTAATGTTTAATAACAGTGGGAAGGTTGCTGTATAGCCAAGGTTTTGCACCTTACCTTCCGCAGAGGACATCGCAGAATCTTCAATTGCGCCTTCTACCTGATAATATTTTGTCTCCATCGTTCTCTCATTCATCAGGACGAATCCAACGTTGGACTGATCACTTGTGATGGAGGTTACTCCGGTATAAACCCAGACATCATCATTCATTGCAAGGTAATTATAACCGTTCGTGGTGGTCAGACAATCCTTCTGTCCTAACACACTGTTGATAAATCCATGTTTTAAAGATCCATAATAATCATAAAGCTGTACCAATAAATCGGCAGAATAAACACGGTCTACCCAGCTTGGCACATCTTTTACCGCATAATCAGTGCACTCACCTGTCACAGCATTACAAAGCACAACTCTGCCGATGGTCTTACCTCCAAACAGACCAATCTTATAATCTGCAACACTGCAAATCCAGTAAGGCGTACCCTCCTCATCAATCTCAAAACTGATATCATCGAAAATATAGGTCGGATAACGAAATCTTAAATGACGCTTTAAGTTTCTATGAAAATGGTCATATGGCGTATATTTCATGCCTTCTTCCAGTACGGCGATCTTATTGGCATTGCCGTATCCTGCGTTGCCATATCAATCTTAATATAGGCTGGAATTCCTTCCTTCTGGTTCGTCAGCCACTTGATGGTATCCGCATAACGGAGCGGTGTCACACGGACCGGTTCCCCTTTGTAGTTAATCTGGGAATAAAGTTCACTGACTTCAAACTGCGACGCCATATCAACAAGACTACCCATCTTACGATTTCCCAGAATGGATGCTGAGTCACGATCTAACAGTGGAATCTGGTCATAAGAAATCTGTTTGATATCCTCGGTAAATTCCCCCTCTTCCACTTTTAAAAGTTTCTGATATTTTGCTGCATTGACAATCGGTGAGGACAAAATGGAGCCTGCCACATAAACCGCCAAAAACAGTAAAAAGACAATCACTCCAATCTTTAAACCTGTATATTCCTTAATAAAGGACAGTTCAATCTTGCTTTGTCCTGCTATCTTTGCCTTTCTTACAATATAAAGCACGAAAAGCACCGCCAAAATCAGAAAAATAAATTTCCAGGTTTCTGTTGCATGAATGTTAATTGCCGGAAGTGAAACATAATAAAAAATTGCAACAGCGATTACCACCAACAAAGCAATCACCAGTTTGACTTTCATCATTCCTTTCATCACGAATTCCCCTTTCGTTCGTTTGGTCGAAGCTGATATAAAAATTCTTCAAAACATACGCCATCTTGTTCCGGTATCAACAAGTTTATTGTGTCAGGCACCAATTGTTCCAATGTAAAACGTTTCATCGTGCGTCCTCCCTGTCAGTGGAATTTATATGCAGCATTTCTTATTGCTTTATATAATATTCCTTTATGGCAGAGCCGTCAACATTTTCAAGGACGTATTTGTGTTATGATGTTACACGTTTCAGGACGTATTTGTGTTGTCATATCACACGTTTCAGGATATGATTCTATCATGAAAGTAGGAACTATAAACTTACAAAGTTTCTGCTTTTGCAAATAACCGGTATGCTCTTGCAATTTTATTTTCTATGTTCTATGATAGGCAGTTAGAAAGACAGGGGGATTTTATGCAGATCAGTATTCTTTTAATGGAACAGATTTTTGAGCTTTTTCTCATGATTCTGATGGGATTTATCATTGTAAAGGCGGGAATTGTCAAGGAAGAAGACAGTAAGGTTTTATCCAAAATCGTACTGTACCTGATCATTCCATGCGTGATTATAAACGCTTTTCAGGTGGACTATACTAAAAAAACCGTAAATGGTCTTCTGATCGCGCTTGCTGCATCCGTATTGCTTCAGGTGGTTCTCCTGCTTGTCGTTTTCGTGATGGGAAAACTGTTTTCCTTAAATGAAGTGGAAACAGCTTCTATCTATTACTCCAACTCCGGCAATCTGATTGTTCCTATCGTGACATTTGTTCTGGGACAGAAATGGGTGCTTTACGGATGTGTCTTCATGAGCGTGCAGCTTGTTTTCCTCTGGACACACTGCAAGAAAATCATAAGCCGTGAGTCTTCCTATGACTGGAAAAAAATCATTCTTAACATCAATATGATTTCCATTGCCATTGGTGTCATTTTATTTTTCACCAGAATCCGGCTGCCGGAACTCATTACAAATACCATCTCCAGTGTTGGAAATATGATCGGGCCAGCCAGCATGATTGTAACCGGAATGCTTTTTGCCGGAATGGATTTAAAAGCAATTTTTGCAAATAAACGTGTATATTTCATATCGGCTCTCAGAATGCTTGTCATTCCTTTGATTGCACTGTTTCTCATAAAAATCAGCCATCTTGCCACACTGTCTGCAGATGCTCAAAAGATCATGCTCATTGTATTTCTCGCAGTAATCACCCCATCAGCATCTACCGTTACACAGATGTGCCAGGTGTACGGAAACGATGCACACTATGCCAGCGCAATCAACGTAGTGACCACGCTGTGTGCCATTGTGACCATGCCTTTTATGGTGCTGTTGTTTTCCTGTATTTAACGGTATATTTTCGCTTTTTTCTGCAATACCGGATAAAATCATACCATAAAAAGACAAGCACAGCCCCGATAACGATCGCTTTTACCATAAGCGGCATATGCCCGTCACCGAATCCAAACTCCACAATAAAAAAAACGCTCAGTGCGATCCACAGTGCAAACCATACCCATCCAAACAGCTTCTGATTTTTGACCTTACAAAACAGAAACTGGAAAACCGGATCACCACTCACTTTATAAAACTCGCTGTACTCCGAAAAATCACCGACAAGTTCCTCCAATTGCGCAAAGCTACGTCCCTTTTTCTCTTCTTCTTTTACATAGTTGAGGTAAAAATCAATATTTTCGCCATCGTAGGCATGATCTGCTGCAAGTTTCCGGCACAGGTCGATGGAACCCTGTATTTCCTGCTGCTTATTTAACAACTCCTGCAACTGCTGCCGGACAAGTTCCTCAGAAACTGCCGGATCATCCAGCATCGAGGCAATTTTTTCGATGGGCATATTCATTTTCCGATATAAAATGATCTGTTTTAACCGCCGGATATCCTGTTCACTGTAATTGCGGTATTTGCTCTGGTCATTCCGCTCCGGTTCGAGCAGCCCCTTTCTTTCATAAAAGCGGATATTGCTGATGGTTAATCCGGTCCGTTGCGCTGCCTGTCCTATTTTCATCTGTCCCGTTCCTTCCTTCTATATATTTGAAAATACAATTATCTTTTTCCCACCTCACGCCGTGCCTGGTCTGTAATTTCTTCTGGAAAATCCAGCAGTTCCATCAAATCTATGGCATTTGTTTTCCCGACGATCCCACGTCTGATTTTGTATGGAAAAACGATATCTTTTTCATGAACCTGACTGTCAAAATAATAAGTGTCGTATCGGTTTTTCAGGGCATACACCAGCTCCAGATCATGTGTGGCAATCAGGAGAAAGCCCTGTTTCTGTACCATGTAGGATAAAATGGCATTGGATGCCACCAGACGCTCACCCGTGTTCGTCCCTTTTAAAATCTCGTCAATCACAAACAACATGGGCTCACCCGTTTTCAGTTCATCGAGCATGCGCTTTAAATATTTAATTTCACGCATGTAATAACTCTCTCCCTGCAGCACATCATCCCGAAGTGCCATCGAGGTCATCACCTGTATTGCAGGCATTTTCATATTTTTTGCAACACAGGTATTGATCGTCTGTGCCAGAATCACATTGATGGCAACCGCTTTCATAAATGTAGATTTGCCAGATGCATTTGCCCCGGTCAGTACCACACCTTTTTTCAGGACAAAATCATTCGGGATTGCATCTGCCATAAGAGGATGACTGATTTCCTCCACACTGATTGCGCCATCACTCTGCAATGACGGACAGCACCATTGCGGCAGGCTTTTCCTGAAGGATGCGATCGCAATCTCCATATCGATTTCTCCTGCAAATGTATACAGTTGCATCGTCTCTTTTTTTAAATTCTGGCAGAACTATAAACCATGAACCAGGGTGAGAGTCAAGGGATTTTTACCAAAAAGACCGTTTCTGTGCCGTATAAATGCAGCGGTTGCCATTGACCAGAAATGCCACCAGGCAGACCGCAAAAAATGCAAGCCCATTTTCCACACCAAATACTTCCATTCCGATCAGAACCGGAGCCAGCAAAGTATTGGTTGCGCTTCCAAACACCGCCGCGTATCCAAGTGCCGCGCAGACCATCGGTGGCAGTCCTGCCAGGCTTCCCAGCATAAAACCAAGCGATGCACCGATGGAAAAAAGCGGCGTCACCTCTCCGCCCTGAAACCCGATCGACAAAGTCAGTACCGTAAAGAGCAGCTTCAAAATCCAGTCAAACATATACAGTTCTCCCCCGGAAAATGCCTGCACGATCAGATTGGTTCCAAGTCCGCAGTACCGTCCGTTCCACATCAGAAAAAGAAACACCGCCAGTGGGATCGACACAAAGCCGATTCTCTTGTATGGATTTTCCAGTACGTTTCCCATAAACTGTTTTACTTTTTGCAAAAGCACCGCAAACAGCCGTCCCGTCAGACCGAACAAGATTCCAAAAAGAATCAGATACGTCACCGTCTTTGTGTCCGTCAATGACAAGGTCTGCGAAAGAAGAACCGAAAATTTTTCCAGCCCCAGCGCATGCGAAGTTGCAGATGCCGTAAAAGACGCAATTGCCGCAGGAAGCAATGCGGAATATGCCATACTTCCACTCACCACTACTTCCATCGCAAAAAAGACTGCTGCAAACGGAGTCTGAAAGAGGCCTCCAAATCCGGCTGCCATTCCCGCAATCAATAATATCCTGCCGTTGTCCGGGAAGTGGAATCTGCAGGCAAACGCATGGGAAAGTGTAGCACCGATCTGCACGGCAACGCCCTCGCGCCCCGCACTTCCGCCAAACAGATGTGTGATCCATGTACCGGCCATGACAAGTGGGATAAGTGCCAGTGGAATCGACTCCCGCTTTCCCTGCCCGGCTTCCATGACAAGCGTCATTCCTTTTGCCGCCGTCTCATTGAAATGCCGGTATAACCAGACGATCCCAAGCCCTGCCAGCGGCAGAAACGGCAGCAATACAACTACATGCGCCGAACGAAAATCTGTAATAAAAAGTAAAACACGACCAAATACCGCATCAATGGCACCAATTGCAATACCAAGGAGCAACGCAGATAGCACATACAAAAATGTTTCTTTTGCTTTTTTCTTTAATCCCTGTAAATCATGTGACGGATTCATGGTTTTCCTCTTCTTTCATAATCCCTTTTTCATCTCTTACATGCGACATATGAACAATTGATTTACTGCTACATCCATCCTGCATCAATCCTTCCCCTGCACATCCTCAAAATCTTACAGCAAATAAAAAAGCCGATGGTCTCTGCGATCAAACAATCGTAGAAGTCATCAGCTTATCGTTCAGCAGTTCAGGGAAATTCCCTTGGGAGAACTTTATTCCCATTGACAGATTACTCCTTTTCCCATAAAAAATCAAGAAAAAAAATTGGGGACCACATGTTACAATCTGCTGCTTTTGTAACTTACATCCCGGATTTTTCATTGCTACAATAAGGGTATCATGAATGTATGCAAAGGAGACGATTACAACTATGACAAACAGAATTATGTTAAATGAAACATCTTATCACGGCGCAGGTGCAATTCAGGAGATTGCAACCGAGGCAAAAGCGCACGGATTCCAGAAAGCTTTTGTCTGCTCTGATCCTGACCTGATCAAGTTTGGTGTAACAAAAAAGGTAACAGATGTACTGGACAAGAATGGTCTTGTGTATGAGATTTATTCCGATATCAAACCAAATCCAACCATCCAGAATGTCCAGCACGGTGTACAGGCATTCAAGGATTCCGGTGCCGACTACCTCATTGCAATCGGCGGCGGCTCTTCCATGGATACTTCCAAAGCCATCGGTATCATCATTGCCAATCCGGAATTTGAAGATGTGCGCAGCCTTGAGGGCGTAGCTCCGACCAAAAAACCATGTGTACCGATCATCGCTGTTCCGACCACCGCTGGTACTGCGGCAGAAGTTACCATCAACTACGTCATTACCGATGTGGAAAAGAAGCGTAAATTTGTATGTGTTGACCCACACGATATGCCAATTATCGCAATCGTAGATCCTGAGATGATGTCTTCCATGCCAAAGGGACTTACTGCTTCTACCGGTATGGATGCCCTGACACACGCCATCGAAGGATACACTACAAAAGCAGCCTGGGAAATGACAGATATGTTCCACCTCAAAGCCATTGAGCTGATCTCCAAATCCCTGCGCAGTGCCGTTGCAAACGAAAAAGAGGGACGCGAAGGCATGGCACTCGGCGAGTATATCGCGGGTATGGGATTTTCCAATGTCGGACTTGGAATCGCACATTCCATGGCGCACACACTCGGTGCTGTCTATGACACCCCACACGGTGTTGCCTGTGCAATGATGCTCCCAATCGTTATGGAATACAATGCCGACTGCACCGGTGAAAAATACCGCGAGATTGCACGCGCCATGGGTGTCAAGGGTGTCGATGAAATGTCTGTGGACGAATACCGCAAGGCAGCGATTGATGCCGTACAGCAGCTTTCCGTCGATGTCGGAATTCCGACCAAACTGGAAGCACTGAAGGAAGAAGACTTACAGTTCCTTGCAGAATCCGCACATGCCGATGCCTGCGCACCTGGAAATCCAAAAGATGCCAGTGTGGAAGATCTGAAAGCTCTGTTCCGTAAACTGATGTAATTTCTTGCAATTCAATATAAAGTAGACTGTAAAAAGTCACTGATGAAAGAAACGCCAGTTCCGGCAAATACCGGTTCTGGCGTTTTAAATTATAGACAAAGTGGAAGCATTTTACAGCTTCTTTCTATATTAATCCCAGTTTTTGAAATACTTCCCTCAGCCGCACAGGCATGGATTCGGTCAGCGCATGTGCCAGCTCTTCTGGCGTACATTTCCGATACCCGAGCACCCACTGCACCGTCATATAAACCGAACCAAGACAATACATTTCCAGTTCAAACTGCAATTCGGTGGAAATCTTTCTTCCTGTCCGGCTTTCGATCTGCTTTGTGTAAAACTCCTGAATCAGTTCAAAATCATGATCTCTCAGGCAATTCTGCTGATCATTTTTGAATGCCGCCCGAAAAAACAACTGCTCCATCTGAATGTATTCAAATTTGTTGACAAGGCTCTCGTAGACGGTTCTTCCTTCTCCCATGTGCTCAAATGATTCCAGCAAAATCTTATCAAAATACCAGTTGATCAGATCATATTTATCCTGAAAATTCCGATAAAATGTCTGACGCGTCAACCCACAGGTTTCTACAATTTCTTTTACGGTTATTTTTTCTACCGGTGCAGTGCGCATACATTCTTTCATGGCATTCGCCAGCTTATAGCGCACACCGTCATTCTGCTTTTGTGGTTCCATGTTTCCCCCAGTCTGGCAAGTTTCTCTTTTGGTTTATTATTGTCTATTATACTATATCTGCATAATTTTTTCATCTGTTCGTTTTCTTTTAAATTGCTGTTTAACTGCGTGGTCTGGGGTCTTTGGGTTTTGGCAGGAGGGACGGATTTGCGGGGAAGTTGATTTGGGTATAAGGTTTCTCGATGCGACGGAAGAAGGGGGACATTCTCTTTCTACAGAAAAATTTGCAAGTTAGCGCCGATATTGATTTCAGGTAAGTTTAACAAATATTTTACTTTTATGCCATTAGCATTATGTGATGGAACTACGGCGCAGTTGCAAATTTGTTCTTCCGAAAGAAATGTCCCCCTTCTTCCTGTTGGCTGGAGATAATATAATTGAGAAACATATTTCCGCAAATCCTGTCTATGTGACAAATATAAAGGCACCAGAACTTGCAGTTAAAGGCGCTCCCGGAAGGAAATGCGTGCAATGAGCGTTTACGGCAAAGTGATAAATGTTTGGGAAGCTTAACATGCAAATAAGTGGAAATTTCATTGCCGGTATTTTGTGAAACAATAGTTCTATTGAAGCCTTTATATGATCGGGCATTATAAACTTATAAATAAAGGATGGGTTCTATATAATTAAAATTCATAGGAAAAATGTTGCCGTGGCAGATGAAAAGCACTTTAATCATAGTTTTATTTCTCCTTCTTTTGCCCCGGAATGCCCTGTTTTGCAAGGGATTCCGGGGTTATTGTAAAATGCTCTGAAATTACAGATTGTGGCAAATCAGAGCAGAACCCTGCAAGTTGTTACTACCTGTTAGTAGTAAAGTTGGTAGTAAAAGATTATGCCTTACTACTAAGCATTTTTTCATTCTCCCAGACATCTCTTCTAATATTGCTTCCATCCGGGCACTGTTCTAAACACTGACCTAAAGCTTGGTAATGATCTATATAATAGCATTCTCTCGAAGCCATAAACTGAATATCTTTATAATAGTTTTCATAATTAAACATTATTTATTCAATCACTCGTACTTCTATTTTTTTATGCTTATCATTTAGTGCCTCAATCACCTTATCATTTCGTAATAATCATTTTCCAAGTTTAACAAAATGTGCATCATCGCCTGTCGAAAATCTTTTATAGATATTGACTGTTTTTCCTACATATGCACAATATTTCGTCTGCTGTTTATTATCAATAATAAAAATACCATATATCCCTCTATTTTTTGTACCATCTATAATTCCTCTTTCAAAAACAATCTTGTTATTTCCAAGAGTGTATGTCCATTTTAACGTAAGATTTTTATTATCCATAGAATTCCTCTTTATTTAATACTAAAATGAAAATTGTACTGTGTGCATCCCTTACGATAATTTTATCGTGAGAATCAAGCATAATTTATAAATATCTCACCATTACAACATGTCTTTCTTTATAAAAAAAATTTGTAAAGAGTTAACTTCCTTATCACAATTTAACAAATACGTTATACTGCGACATATTTATATTTATGATAACGCAAAATAGAGTTTTCTAAACAATCACTATCCATATGAAGTTCCCCAACCTTATCTTTATTTATTATAACTTCAATTGATGTAATTCCATCAAAATGTTGACCAATTGTTTTAGAAGGCGACAACATTATTTCAATATCACTATCATTCTCAAATTTTATATCTTCTACCCAATATTTCTTAATATGTATGCCATCACTGTCAAACTCTGCATAAAGTACAATGTCTTGTTTATTCTCGCACTCTCCCATAGCATGCCCATCAACTACCATTTTCCCTACATGGTATCTATTACAAACAGGCTCTGAGTTTTTTAACACAAAATCGACGCTCTCCATCACATCAATATATAATCCAATAAAATTTTCATAATATCCAATCAATTCACTTGTACTTTTTGACTTATATATATTACCACGATACTTAAAATCAGGAATCCGTATATCTCTTTGTCCAGAAATTACATCCGCAAATGATGAACCTCCATATAAGTCAAGTGTATGTTTTCCATAATTATATACAGAACGTATATAGCAAACAATCTCATTCTCCCATAATTTTTCTACATAGCTATTTATCTGTGGCATTTTTTCTAATTTTCTATGCATACTTCCTTCAGTAACGGCTTTCTGTTTCAGTCCTAAATTAAGTGACGCATTAATATATTGCAACAAACAATCTAGTGAATTTGAAATATGCGATACCCACTCCAATGTCAATTTGTTCAAAATTGTATGAGCATTGTAATTCCATCCCAATACCTCTACGCTATTATAAAACGGATTTTTTTCACCCTCACTAATATTCTTTTTCCCTATGTCTTCATAAAGTTTTGCAGTAATGATGGCATAGTTTAAGTATAATTGTGATGAATATAAAAACTGACGTGCATCTAAGACACATTTTTCTCTCAAAAAATTTTCATATTCTTTTCCTTGATAGTATTTCATTTTGTCTGTATATTCTTGTTTCATTAAAATACATCCTTGTCTTAAATTTAATATAAACATTATATCGTCATTTTCACTTCTTTTCCATAGTAAAAACGCCCCAGCCTAAGCCGGAGCGTCATCTCTTTTCCATATTAAACTACCTTAAACATCTTCTGTGACATCGGTTTCTCCTTCTTCTGCTCAACCTCTGCCTGTGCCCTTCTGAACTCTTCCATTCGTTTCAATTCTTCCTCAGCATCATCAAATCCGATATGCGTGTACACATTCATTGTAACACTTATATCCGAATGCCCCATGAGGTACTGTAACGTCTTTGGATTCATTCCCGATTTTGCCATATTCGAGCAATACGTGTGTCGACATACATGAGGCGTGATATTTGGCAGCTGCACCCGGTAGATATCATTGTACCTTCCAACCATATGATTGAAACGATGTTGCCAGTGCATTGCCACAAGTGGCATTCCATTATCATCGTAAAACAGGAATCCACTATATCCATCTATGGCTTTCTCCACTTTCGGTGCATTTCTATCCTCAATGATTGCCTGAAACATCTGTGCCACATCCTCCGTGATTGGTAATACTCTTGTTCCGGCATCCGTCTTTGTGGTTTCTATGATGTACCGCATATCTGATGTTCTCTGCAACTGGTAGGCTCCAGTTTCCAACTGTATCAAATAAAGATATGCCTTAAACAACTCATATCTATAATTTGTATCAAAGAGTTCTGAATAACGAATTTCATTTTTTTAACTATTTTGATTTAGTGTTGTAGCACCAACTATGGCAGAAGAAATAAAGTCATAAGTAAAAAAATTACTGCTACATTGAAAATCATTCTTCTCATCAAGTACCGCATTAAAACTTATATTTTCCATATAACCAGGATATTTTTCTTTTATATGGTCAAGTTTACCCATAATTACTTCAAATGTTCCCTTTCCACTTTCCACAAACACCCGGCTATTGTCTTGAACATTTTGTGGTCCGTCTAAACTAATGGTTAAACTTACACCATTTTCATATAAAAAATCAACTATTTCATCGGTAAGCAGTGTTGCATTTGTAGTCATATTCTTACAGCAGGCGTATACCGCTCTTAACAAGCCTGAATCCTATAAAATGGAGCTACACAAAATTACTATGTAGCTCCATTTTTGGTAGTATAACAACACTCTGAAATAAAAGTCTCAATATATGCATGAACTTAAACACTGTAATGTAAGCGCCTAGTTTCAGGGTGGATTTAAAATCATCACAAAATTTGCCATAATTA
>OHKW01000776.1_pt1 | contig 17816 bp, 12 predicted proteins | sample 1568931 | NCBI WGS metagenome assembly OHKW01 (sample SAMEA3879536, study PRJEB24766) | human gut metagenome | biome: human-associated habitat; feature: feces | place: USA | collected 1985/1987 | reverse complement strand
ATACCAGCCGGTTCCATTACTGTCAGGATCATACAGCGTACGCTCGGTTGCAATGCCGTCCACTGCCTTACCTTTCTCCGAAAAAGCAGTACCGTTCCAGGTACCGTTTAACAGCATCACTTCGGTCTGTTCCGGTGAGACCGTGATTCTTGCCCGGACAAACACATCCGAAATTCCGGTATTTTTCACACTCGGATTTTTTTTCACGGTGCTGCCTGCTTTGATTCCGCCCTCAAACTCTTCCTCAATCTCAGTTGCCACTTTTGCCGCCTGAAACGTATTGGTCACCGTTCCTGCTGTTGCTGTGATAATTGCAAATGTTGCTGCTGTTCCAATAATTCCAACCATCAGTGCAATTGTGATCACAAATATTTTTTTCTTTTTCCATATTTCTTTCATACACACTGCCTCCGATTATTTGCGCACATCTGTTGTGGAATGATTATCAACATCTGTCGTGCTATTTGCTTTTTCATGGATCACAAATTGATTTTTCACGGCATCTGTATCCGTGAGTTTTCCATCGCTTCTGGTCTTATTGTTTTTGGCTGTGACGTTCACACGGTCTGCCTGCAAGTGTAAATCTGCCGCTGTTGTGACAAAGTCCTCTGCGTCAAAGCTGCAGGTCTCGTCTCTGCTGCGGATACCAACCGCAAATTGTGCGCTGTTTCCGGCAATCTGTGATGCACAGTTTGTGTCTGCGGTAAACTCTTTTAACGTAAAGCCCATCGTGTCAAGTTCTTCTACTTTATAGATTCCCTGCGAAAGTCCTTCCAGCGTCGTCTGCGCTTTCACATTGAACATTCCGGCTGTCGTGGTCTGATCCTCTGCGCTGTTCTCTCCAAACCTTAACGTCTTATAATAAACATCGCCTGTCGTCTGATTGGTGATCTTAAATGTAAAGATCGGATCACCCTCACACGCTCTGATATCTTTTTTACTGATTTTCTTTGTGATCGTAAGCGTTCCCGTTTTCACTTTCACGTCATATTTTCCTGCATAGGCTTCCCCATCCGCATGCGCTGCCTCCACCTGTGTCTCATTTTTATAGATCACACCGTTTAACGTGGAGTTTGCGTTGGAAGCATCTGTCGCTTCCTCCACCGGCAGAAATGCTTTTGCGTAATACGTGGTATCCTGTTTAGGTCTCTCTTTTTTCAGGTTTTCCTGCGTGATCTCCTCACGGCAGCCTTTGTCCGTGTAGAACGTCAGATACACCTTTGTCATTTTGGCGCTGTCCGCATCTTTCATGCGCACTGCCGCATCATCTGCATAGTTTTCCAGATTTTCCCCGAGAAAAATCGTATCTGCTGTGTCTGTGATCTGATACGCAATTCTCACATTCACGGTCGGCTGCGGCAATTCCAGCTGTGTGCCGCCAAAGCTTAAAAAGGAATACGGATTTACATTTGTAGTCATATTATTTCCACCCAGACAGGATTCTTTTGCCACGATATGGATTGTTTTCTGCCAGCCGGAGGCGCCGTTTTCCTTCGGCTTTACTTCCTGATCAAGCCAGCTGACCGTCGTTGTGCCATCCTCATTGACCGTTACCTGTGCGCCATCCGCTCTCAGACGTTGGATCTCGGCATCTGTCAGCTCAAATTCCGCATCAATAATGTCCGTCACCTGCACTCCGGTCAGGGATCTTGACTGTGTGATCGTGCTCTGGATGTTCTGAAAGATTTTGTTTAACTCCTCCGCAGTATCCGCCGTAAATGCACAGCCGGCTGATGCCACTTTCTCTCCCAGCCATGTGGCAGTCTCGTTATTTAAACCAAGCCCTACCGTGATGACCGTATAGCCTGCCTCTTTCAGTTTCACCGCTGATGCTTCTGTCTCCGTTTTGTCATTGCTGTCCGAAGGCTCTCCGTCGGAGAACAGGATCACATATTTTTTGTTGTCATCTTCTGCCTTCTGCAATTCGCTGTATGCATGCTCCAGTCCTTTCTGTGGAGAGGTACCGCCGTCCGCAAAAAGCGCATTGACGGACTTTAACATCTCATTTTTATTTACTTTCGAAAGACTGTGGTTTAATTTGCCCTCGGTACTGCTGTTCCACCCATTGCCAATGCCATAAAAGGTGGCGATTCCGACCAGACTGTCCGGTGATGTATCGGAAATACCTGTCACAAATCCGCTGGCGGCGTCTTTTAACGCAGAAATCTTAGACGTCCATGTTGCCATCACATCACTGTCTGAAATGCTCTGATAACTGCCGTCCACATACTTTTTCCATTGTCCGTCGATATATTTTACGGGATACTTCGCATACACATTACCGGATACAGCCGCCGTTCCCATTCCGACACTCCTATCATACGTCCATGGCCACCAGCCACTCTTTTCATATTTATTCCAGTAATATACTTTATTGATATCCAGATGATTCTTCACACTGCTGAATTCTCCGATATCCTTTAATTGATTTTCACCGGACAAAATTTCATTCATCGAGCCGGACAGGTCAAATACCATCATGGCATCCACTGTCTGTATTTTTTCAACTGTGCTCTGCGAGGTTGCAAGCGAACTTGCGTCAAGATCGATCTGATACTCTCTGTTCTCCCAATCAGTCAGTTTCGCTGTCTTATGATATTCCACATCCTTCTCCGTAAAATCAACCGGCTTCTCCGGTGGGATATCCGGCACGTCATCGTCCACCACTTTGATCACGTCCGCATTCGGAAGCGTAAACTTCATGTTACAGTTTGCCTTTCCTGCACCGCGCTCCATATATAAAATGGTCAGATGATGTTCTTTGTTTTTGTCTGTCCTGTCAATATAGTTCCAGAGATCAGCCGTATCTGTCAGAGCGTCATGGATACCGCCAAGATCGATGACCACCTGTTTCCCATCCAGAATCACCCAGAGATCATCATCCCCGGTAAAAGAATAGTTCAGTTCCCCGATATAATCTCCAAGTGTAAAGGTAACGTCATAGCGGAGTCCAAAATAAAAATTATTATTTCCAAATGGCAGGAAATCCGCCCCCGCAGTTGCTGCCACGTTGTCCTCTTTGTCTAAAACTTCTTTCAGTTCATAAGTGTCACCACTTTGTGAAAATTTTAACCTGTATCCTTCTTTTACTGTCAGTCCTTTTGTCCCTGCCGCAGCTGCTCCGTCTTTCGGAAAAACGCCCGGTTCATTCACACTGAAAAGAACTTCTTTGTAATCATCACTTAACCCGGTAACGATTCCTGTTTTTTTTGCATTTTCTCCAGTTCCTCCGGTATACACGTTGATATGCTGGTCGTCTGTGGTTCCGTTTTGACCTGTTTTTTTCGTGACGGTGTCATATTGATTTTCACTTAAATTCTGGGATACCGTTCCGACCGTGAAACGGTTATCTTTTTGCTCAGACGGATAGTTGGAATCTGCATTGATACTCAGATCCGCCCTCTGCTGTCCGGCTGTGTCATAAGGGATCACCTCGTAGTCATAAAACGATGCCTCACCGATATAGTCCGTATTTTTTGCCTGATAAAAAACTTTTACAACACTGTCCTCATGGATCTCAATGTTTTCAAGTTCACTTTGGGAAAATGCTTCTCCGTTTACCTGCACATGATCCACATCCCAGTTTAACGCCTTATTGTAGTCGCTGATTTTTGCTCCCGGTACCATCGTGCAGACATCATCGCTGTAAATTTTTGCACTCTGCTCATCCTGCGCCTGATATTTGCTGTTGTCATAATGTTCGATGGTCACGGTCACGTTGTTATCTCCATGATTGACGATGACATATTTTGAAAAATGATCCGTGCCAAATGTCACCTCGCCGTCGGCAGAAGTGTTCGCATTCATATCCAACATCTCATTTTTTGTCTCATCAAAATGATACACGCTCGCCGAATCACCCTCTTTCACCTGCGCAAGCGCTAACTGCACCTGCACGGTTGCCCCGGGCTCCACTTCTTTTCCATCTTTTACAAAGGAGATGTCATACGCCACAACCTCTTCTTTTTCTTTCGACTCGCCCTCCATCGCTTTATCGATGGATGCTTCCATTTCTGCTGTGACGGCTACCGGTGCCACGACAAGCTCTGCGCCTGCCGGAAGATCGGTCTCATTCGAAAGTGTCACGACCACGCGGACTGCGTCATTGGAATAGTCGAAGACGGTTTTTAATTCCGGTTGTTCTGTCTCCTCTGTCTCCTCTGTTTTCTCCGTCTCCTCGATTGCTTCTGTCGCCCCAGTGCTCTCTGTGTCATCGGTCACTTCTGTGTTCTCGACTGCTTCCGTGCCTTCGACTGCTTCCGTGCCTATTGCATTCCCGATGTTGTTGGTCACTTTCGTGCTCTCGCTGTTCTCTGTATTCCTGACTTTTTCTGTATTTCCTGTTCCGTCTGGATCTGACACTTTTCCTTCCTGCCCGGTACTTTCCTGCCCTGCATTTTTCGTCTCATTCAACATCTCTGTGGAAATTTCCGCAAAAACATCCGTGGTGTCTACACTTGTCGCATTGGTGACGGTCACATTGGATGTCAGCAACGTCAAACATAGCAGGAATGCTAAAACTTTTTTTACAATGGATGCAAATCTCATATAATCCTCCTTGCTTTTGCCCTTTGATCTACTGTTTTCTCTTCCAAAGATCTCATCCACTGTATTTGTTTAAAATATGTTCCGCTGTTTTCACTTTCTCTATATGAATTTTGATTTTCAGATTTCGGTAAATTTTATTGTCCTGATAAAATTTTGAAATAATCCGGTTTGCGACCAACATTCCACCCTCATAGGTACATGCGGAAAGCAAAATCACATACTGTGAATCGCTGAACTGTGCCACCGCGTCCCCAGGACGGAGCGATTTTTTCAATGTCTCCACAAGATGAGGCATCGCATTGCGGATGCGGAACAGATTGACATCACTGACCTTGCTTCCGGTATACTCCCCCGCCTTTAAGGTCAGAAGCAGAATATATTCATTTTCATCAAAACGCGCTGTCTTTCTCACCTGAAGCCTGCAAATTTCCCGAAAGACCGGATACCCGCACAAAAACGCTCCCGCTGGATTCTGTTCTGCAATATCCTGATGTACCTGTGCAATTCCCTGCACATTTCCGCTTTTATTCTGTCTCAGTAATTTGTCATAAACGCCCTTTAATTTTGACAGTTCACAGATTCCGAGCTGCTGCTGCAACGTCCGGCATGCATTCTCGTACACTTCCAGGGCAGAACCAATTTTATTTTTTCCTGCCAAAGCCTTGATCAGATAACAATATAACTCTTCATCGAGACTTTCCTGCTGAAGTGCCTGACTGCAAAGCTGCTCCAGATTCTCATATTTTTCCGCGCGGACATAACATTCGCACAGATACCGGACGCAGTTTAAATACAAAGAGTGATAATAAGTATTCAGCATCATCACCCAGTGCATATCTGCAACTTTTGTCATGAAATCACCCTGATAAAGTGCAAGCGCCGCTTTTAGTTTCTGGATTGTCTCACCCTCTGAAATAGGTTTCTGCTTTGCCAATTCAAACATTTGTTCGAATCGTTCTGCATCCACTGCCACTTCCAGTCTGGGATTCCAGCGATAGGAACCATGATCGGTCAGGATAAAGTCCTCTTCTCCAAAGTTTTTTCAGAAGAACTCTCAGACGATACATCAGATTCTTCAATGCCCCTGCCGGATTTCCCGTTTCTTCCTCCTGCCACAACGCATCCGCCATGTCATAAAACGTCAGTGTCTGATTTCTGTGAAGAATCAGATACGCCAGTAAATTTATCATTTTCGGAGATCGTATTTCTTCCTCATTCACAATATGTTCTTCATTCCTTATCTGAAATTTCCCCAGAGTACGAATCGTCAGCATGCAGTTCTCCTCCTCTTTTCCGGCTCTGACTGCCAGATTTTTCCTGTAAGTCTAACATGCATGTATTGCTATAAAAGTCGAATACTGTACCTAAAAATCCTGCTTACTTCGACCTTTTTCTATTTTTATATACAAGGAAAGCAATCAGTCCGGCAATAAAAACTGCTGCGATACCGCCGATCACCGGCACAGCCACAGGTACAGATGCTGCATCGATCTCCTGCGCTGCAAGGTCTGCATCTTTCCCATCCACATCACCGGAAACGGTGCTCTCATCCTCTGCTGTGTTCGCCAACGGTGTCTCGCTCTCTTCGATGTCGACAACTCCATCATTCCCATCTCCATCCACCAACGGTGTCTGCTCCTCCGGAATTTCAACATTGCTATCGTCTACGGTCTGGTCTTCATTATCATCTGCCGGAGCATTTACCGCATTGTCCGCTGCATTATTTGCTGTATTGCCTACCGGCGCATTCACTGCATTTGACGCATTATTTACTACATTTGCAGTAAATCCTGTCGGCTGGGAGGTTCCGGGAACGATGACCGTCTCCTCAACCTCGTTCACAACTGTCTCTGTCCGTGTTGTGCCCGGAACCACGTTTGTCACTGTGCTGGTGATTGTCTCCACAGCCCCGGTGTAGCGGTATTCAAACGTTGCCGTGTTCTCTTTCCCTTTTTCCAGTTTTATAATTTTACTGCTCTCCGTCGGTGTATAATCCGAAACGGTCACCGGAGTGACCATAATGGTTTCTTCGGCATTTCCATAGATGATCTGTGGAGTTGCAATCTGTTCCTTCGTCTGACTGTCTATGAAACTCACCGTATAGGAAACCGGATCGATCAAACGCTTATAATCCAAAACATACTCTGTATTCCGCTCCACCGCAGTTCCCACAACGCCGTTAAAATCTTTCAACCCATATGCTGCCTCTTTTTCATAGTGCAGGCAGTTAGAAAACCATGATGTCAGCCCTGCATCACTTTCCCAGCCAGGCACTGTAAAAGCAAGTGTATCTCCCTTTGCAACTTTTACTTTAATATAATTTTTTGTCACTTCCATTCCATCGGAAACAGTGATCTTATCTGTATCAAAACTTGCAACATTTCCCGCACGGAATGTCACTGTATACATTCTTTTTTCCACCGCTTCTTTCTCCTCCGAAGCTTTCACCGTTGTCATTGGAAGCACCATCGCCATGAAGATAAAAACCATAAGAAAGCCTGTAATTATTTTTTTTACTTTTTTCATGACTCACGCTCCACCTTTCTTTTTTTCACCGCAATCCCGACAATCACAATACCTGCCACCAGAACTCCTGCAGATACCGTCACTGTCAGAGGATCTCCTGTCCTGACACCATTTGCCAGTGGAACAAGCTGTTCTGTGACAGTCTTTGGAATCACTCTCTTTACAACCTTTGTCACCACATTGTCTTTTCCGTGCTCCGTCACATAATTTGTGATTACAACCGGCTTTCTGTCGTCTGCATAGTACGCCCGGAATTCAAATTCCATCGCACCTGCTGCACGCGAATAATCAATCCCATCTGCACTGTCCATGCCCTCGCCGTCTAAGGTCAACGTCACATAGACATCCGCCGATTCCCCCGGATTCAGCGCTGTCATATAACGATACTCATTCAGTTCTGTAATTTCAGCTAAACCTTCGGCACTTGCCACATTTTCTGCATAACCACCTGCATCTGCATCCAGCAAAGATGTCCTGTTCGTATCATTGCCGATCTCCACCTGAAACTCATATGCTCCACCAGACGCTTTTCCTGCTTCTTCCAAAGCATCCGTTGTCTTCTGCGAAATAAAAAAAGATGCTTTATGACTGTTTTGATTCTCAATTTTAATGACAACGGTCCTGCTGTCTCCGGGTGCCATGCCATCAAATGCACCGGCAAGTTCTGTTTTATCTTTTGTATACACAAGCTGATTTTCCTCTGTCAGCTGCACAGTCTGAATTTCCGCCGCACTGACCACCGATGAGAATCCACAAGTCCAAATAAGCAACAGAACGGCTGCTATGTTTTTTATTTTCATATGCTCCAATCTCCTTCAACCGTTATCTTGTTTCTGAAACAGACAAAATCGTTCCATTTTCATCAAACTCCGGGAACACGCCAAGCTCCGCTGCGATCGCATCTTCTGCGTTATTCGCCTGAACTGCCGTAACTTCGTATTCTAACGTATAGACTGCATCTGCAAATCCATTTCCCATAGATTCCTTAAAATGAATTCCGTCCATAAAGTTTGTTGTCGTCTGCTCTGGAGCCAGCGGCTTTGTGTAGTACATCACCATCTGCTCATCATCCTCATACCCGATGATCCAGTCCTGATTATGTACATAGATATCATCCGCCTCCCCTGCACTCACAAGTCCGCCGCTTTTTGTATCCCATGCATGATAAATGACTACTTTTACATACACATCATAACCATCCGGGATATCGTTTTGTACTGCCTTCGGCATGACGATCGTTTCCCCCGGTACGATCGTAACCGGTTCTTTTTCCCCGCCGTCTGCCAGTGCCACAGGCTGATCCCCGATCACCGTGACTCCCACACTCTTAATGGAAATATTTGCCACTGCCTTTTCACTTTTTGTATTCAGAGCTGCAAGCGTTCCGCCAACCATCGTTGCCAGGATCAATACTGCAGCGATTCCCATAAGCATGTATTTTTTCTTCACTCTCCATCTCCTCCGCTCATCCATTGAATTTTTTATAAATCCTTGTGTTATTATAGGCATCCCCGGTCACACAATGGTCACACGAATATTTTATGCAGCAGACTGCACGAAAAATGCACTTTGTCTCTTCAATTACGCAAAAATACCTCCCGGCAGATTCGGGGTTGTTACCCGCATCTGCTCAGGAGGTATCCTGTCATTTCATAAATATTGATTTTTCTTCACATTTTAAGCAATCATTTTACATCCACTATCTCACATAGATATTGGAAAGATTGTCCAAAATCTCTCCTGCAACATCCGGTTTATTCATCGTGTAAATATGCACATGATTGACACCGTTGGCGATCAGATCAATGATCTGCTCTGTTGCATATGCAATTCCCGCCTGACGCATTGCTGCCGGGTTGTCTCCAAACCTGTCTACGATCGCAAGAAATCTCGGTGGAACCATATTGCCGGACAAAGATGTGATGCGTTTGATCTGGCTTGCGTTGGTGACAGGCATAATACCTGCTACAATTGGAACATCTATTCCTTTTTTTAATGCCTTGTACATAAAATTGTATAAAATGTTATTGTCAAAAAACATCTGTGTGGTGAGGAACTCGCATCCTGCATCCACTTTCTCTTTCAAATGGTCGAGATCTTCAAAAATCGTTGCTGCTTCCGGGTGTCCTTCCGGGTAGCATGCACCACCGATACAGAAATCACCCTGTGCTTTGATATCTGCGATCAGTTCACTTGCGTGCTTGTACTGATCCGGCAGCGGAAAATCTGCATTTGCAGGAATATCGCCACGGAGTGCAAGGATATTCTCGATATTTGCTGCCTTTAACTCCTCAATGACAGATGCCACCTTTTCTCTGGTGGAAGAGGCACAGGTCAGATGTGCCAACGCCGGAATGTTATTGTTACGCACTTCCTCTGCAAGCTTTACCGTATAATCAGATGTTCCACCTGTTGCGCCGTAAGTGACACTCATATATGCCGGCTTTAATGCCGCCATATCTTTTACGATATTTTTATAATTTTCCAGCTGCGCACCCTGTTTTGGTGGAAAAAGCTCGCAGGAAATCGTCACTTCATCTTTGTTTAATAATTCTGTTAATCTCATCTTTTTGTTCCTCAATCTTCTTTCTTATATATTAAAAACTTCTCAGTTTATCCGTTCCATCATCCACCGTATTCTCGATTTTTCGTATCTCTACAAAATAGGAATAGTTATCGTTTACTTTTACTTCACAGCGGTCACCTATTTTGTGTCCCAACAATGCTTTTCCGAGCGGCGATTCGTTACTGATCAGATTTTTCAGGGAATTGCCGCGGATGGTTGTGACAATTTTATAGGTTTCTTCCTCGTCATCATCCTCAAAATAGACCGTAACGGTATTGTTCATTCCGACTTCATCATCCGCAGAATCCGTGGAAATAATCTTTGCCGTTCTGATCATTTTCTCCAGATAACGGATACGGCTCTCATTCTGATTTTTGTCTTTTTTTGCTGCATGGTATTCAAAATTTTCACTGAGGTCGCCATGTGCACGTGCCTCTTTGACTGCTTCCAGCGCATTTTTTCTCACAACCAGCTTCCGATACTCAATCTCTTCTTCCATTTTTTTTATGTCCTGTTCGGTCAACTCGTCATACATGAATCCCAACCTCCATTTTCCATCTCTATCGGTACTGATCCTGTACCATTCTCATTATGATCTGCAGATCTGTCTCTTATAAAAACACCTGTTCTAATGCGATTTTCTCCGGCAGACAGCGTTCGATCACACTCCCTTTCCGGCAGACAGACAGCCAGACATCCCGTTTGACATTCCATGTTTTCAGATAATATTCTCCCACCTGTTCTTCCATCGTGGAAAAAGAATCCAAAGACATTGCGATCCCTGTTCCAACCGCCTTGATATAGGCTTCCTTCCTCGTCCATATTCCGGTAAAAGCCTCATCTGTCCAACATTTTTCCAGATATTTCCTCTCATCTTCTGCAAAAAAACGCTGTGCGATCTTCTGTTTTCCGGTGCGCATCAGCTCCACATCCACACCTATATCCTCTGTGCCAAAAGCTGCTGCCACATACATGCCCGAATGGCTGAGGTTAAACATAAGCGGAAGCCGTTCTCCCTGTCCTGTCCCAAGATATGGCTTCCCATTTTCACCATAAACGAATCTTACCTGCTGCAAAGACCGTGTTTGTCCGGTCTGCTCCAACTCTGCTGCAGCAGACGATCCCACAGGTATTGTCTGCGTGTAACCATACTGCCGCAGACCGTATTCCAATAACAAACCTGCCCCAAAGGCACGAAGCCTGTCATCTTCATTTTTACATTGTTTTATTTTCTGTTGTCTGGCGCAGCACAAAAACTCCCACAGCTGTGGTTGATCTGATCTGTCACGCAAGGCACTGATATCTGAATAAAAAATTCTGACTGTCAGATATAGAAAGGGCGCTGCGCTGTCATCCATACAGGCGCAGTTTTTTTTGCTTATCCACTACTTCTGATGCTCCTGCAGAACTTCTTTTTTTCGCCTTGTGGAATCCCAGACATTCTGCACACGTCTGGTCACGATCTCCGGAATAAACGGTTTTACAATATAATCGCTTGCACCTAATTCCATCGTCAATACCTGTTGTTCTGTTGTATCATCCGCCGTGATGATCACCACCGGAATATTTAAGATCCTTGGATCATTCTTCCTTTCCTGCATAAAAGTCTGTCCATTCATGCCAGGCATCATCAGATCTAACAGGATCATATCCACTTTATAATTCTGTTCCTCTAAAATACGAAGTGCCTCTTCCCCATCTCCTGCCTGCAGGATACGGTAATCTGTTTCAAAAATACTCTCCAGCGATGCCCGGTTAATCTCCATATCATCCACGACAAGCATGGTTTTCTCGTTTACCTCTTCTTCCATCAGTGCAAGACGGTACTTTGCAAGTTCATTGTCCATCTCCCGCTGGACCGTGATATCGTCAATGCATCCAAAAATAATATGGCGTTCCCCTACCCTGTTAATATACTTCAGGCGGAGCTTGATCCAGATTTCCCTACCAGACTCGAGAAAACGTTTCACTTCACATTCCGCAGTACTTTGATTCTCCACAACCTGTGCAAAAGTATCCATAAACCTTTCTCTGTCAACATGATCAATGGATCCCTCAATCTCTTTGTGCACACGGTCTGTGTCATGATAACCAAACATGTCAAAATAAGCGTCATTTACACGCACCACTTCAATATTTCCGTCGCTGTACTCATAAATTGCGGCTGCCTGCATCATGTTGGAGAAAATCATTTCCATCTGCATATTCGCTGTCCAGATGGCATTCGTATCGTTGGATGTTCTCCTTGTCTCATCATCTTCAAAGTATGGCTGTTCATACAACAGCTTTTCATATTTTTTTACCGGCATTGGTCTTGCAAAATAAAATCCCTGCACATATTCGCATCCGATGCTGTGCAGAAACGATACCTGCTCTTTGCGCTCCGCACCCTCAGCTACGACCGGCATGTTCAGCCACTTTGCCATGCGGACTACCGATGCCAGAATGTTTTCACTCCTGCCATCATCTCCGGAACCATCCAGAAACTTCATATCGATTTTCAGGACGTCAACCGCAATATCTTTTAGTACATTCAGCGAGGAATAACCACTTCCAAAATCGTCCATCAAAATAGAAAAACCTTTTTTCTGAAGCTGTTCCATCATCTCTTTGATTGCTTTTGGGTTTCCTGTATATGCACTCTCTGTCAGTTCTAACTGCAGCCATTCCGGTGGAATATTGTATTTTTCTGTCAGTCCACAGATCACATCCACAATTTTGGGATTATAAAGACTTACACGCGAAATATTGACGGAAACCGGAAATATTTTTCTTCCCTCATCTCTCCATCCCGCAAGCAGCTGGCATGTCTTTTCCCAGACATACTGATCCAGCTTCAGGATAAAACCGTTCCTCTCAAATACCGGTATAAATTCTCCCGGCGATATCATCCTGCCATCTGCTGTGATCCATCGCACCAAAACCTCTGCTCCTGCAATGGAATTTCGCTGAAGTTCATATTTGGGCTGCAAATACAGCACAAACTCTTCGTTCTTCAGCGCATTCTTCATATTGTTGATGATGTGCTGCTCCTTGATGATCTCCTCGCTCATCTCTTTTGTGTAAAAGAAATAGTTCTGGATATAATTTCCCTTACAGTTTTTGGATGCAAGATTGGCTTTGTCATACATTTCGTTGATGGAAAGATCACGGTTTTTCACAAGATATACACCGAAGAAAGGCGTGATATCAAAATCCAGAGGATATTTTTCCATCTGATTCGTGAATTTCTTCACAAAGTCTGTGATCTCTTTCTCATTATCATAAGAAAAGCATACCGCAAAAATATCTGCCTCAATTCTTCCATAAGTAATATAACGATATTCTTTTTCCACATTCTGCAGATAATCTGCCATATACTTTAATAAATTATCACCCTCATCCATTCCAAAAAAGGAATTGATCAGCTGGAATTTTTCAATATCAATCCTGATGAACACAAAATCTTCCGTACCGAAAATATTCAGCATATTTCTCGTATTATAAAAGAACTTTGATTTGTTCAAAATGCCGGTAAGCACATCATACTCCGCACGGTACTTTAATTCATCATCCACTCTCATCTGACTGCGCTCGATCACATTCTTTACACGAAAACGCACGATCGTCGGATCATAAGGTTTCCGCATAAAATCCCATGCTCCGTATTCCAGACACTTGCACTCGATCTCATCATTGATGCCTCTCAGCATCGCGATCACAGGTATATTCTGATATCTTACATCTTTGTGAAAAATTTCTAAGAGTTCCAGTCCGCTCATGTCCGGCATGATCAGGTCAAGAATGATCACAGTTACCGCCTGATACTTCTCCTCTAAAACTGCTAATGCATTCTGTCCATTTTCTGCTTCAAGCACGATATAATTGTCATTTAAAATTTCCCGCAATGCAGTCCTGTTATGTCTTGCATCATCCACAACTAATATTGTATGTTTTCTTGTCATAAGCCCTTGTGCCAGTCCTTCTCCATTTGTAGTGGTTTCAGCCACCTGTCAAAATCTTTTTTCTTCCGTACATACCATATACTATATGATAACAGACTTATTTTTCCTTTTCAATACAAGAATTTTTATCTGTCGTTTACTTAAAAATCCATGTAAGAGAGATACATCTCCTCAAAATCATTTTCTTCTGCCAGATTGATGACATCTGCCATGGTCTGGATTTTTTCAAGTTCTTCTTTTGAAATTTTGCCAAGTAAAACCTCTTTTGTCCCTGCAAGAACTGTATTTCCGGCCGGAATCGTTTTCATCTCCAGTTCTTTCGGGATCAGTCCAATCCCTGCCGCCTTTTTGATATCTATCTTTGTTCCAAATCCACCTGCAAGATAACAGTCGTCCACTTCATCAAACGTAATGCCCGCCTTTTTTACTAAAATATCCACTCCTGCACGGATCGCCGCTTTTGCCATCTGAAGTTCCCGGATATCATTCTGTGTGAATTTTACTTTTTCTGCCAGCTCATATCCGGTGTCAAAATAAAGATCCGAATATGTTCCATGTTCATCGATCATCTGATGCTCCCGGATTTCATAAACCAGATCGATCATACCTGTTCCGCAGATTCCGATCGCCTGCTGTTTCTTATTTTCTCCATCTGTTTCACCGATCACCTGAAATCCGGCTTTCCCTGCCTCTTCCATGAAAACATGTGAGATCACTCCCGGAATGCTCGCCATGCCACAGGAAATATTTCCGCCTTCAAACGCCGGTCCTGCAGACGTGGACGTCACATACATATGACGGCAATTTCCAAGCACCATCTCCCCATTCGTTCCAATATCCAGCAGCAAATGATATCCCTCGGATCTGTGCATATTCATTTTTGCAATGCCAGCCATGATATCAGCCCCTACAAACGCTGAGATTCCAGGCAAAATCACAACTTTTGTATCCAATTCTTTCATTCCAAGAAAATCTGCAGCACTGCCTTCCATCCATGAAAGGTCAACTGGCAGAAAAGGTGCCACACCCAGCGTCTCACATGAAAATCCGCGAAGCAGATGACACATCGTTGTGTTTCCTGCAATCACGATCCTTTGTATCTGCTGTTCCGTTATCTTTTCTTTTTGAAGAAGCTCCCGGATCAGTTTCTGAAGATCCTGCCGGATACACCGCTGTATCTCCCACTTTTTTCCACCATTAGATGCAGAAATTCTTGAAAGCACATCCGAGCCATAAGTTCTCTGGTGATTAACGGAAACAGCAGTCTGGCAGTCTGCCTCTGTTTCCAGATTCACAAGCAGTGCCGCCAGAGTCGTTGTTCCGATGTCGATGCAGATTCCATAAATTGCATTTTCTGTTTTCTCTGCCGTTCCTTCTGCTGTATTTTTGTCCTGTATTCCGCCGCTTGTTTTCGCTTCTGCTGGCGTTTGGGTATCAGCTTCTGTAAGTTCTTCTGTATCCGTTTTCTGCTGCTTCTCCCACTCTGAAAGAACTTCTATCGTTTCTTCTGACTCTGGGAGTTCCACTTCATATGCACCTACCGGATGAGATTGACAGGCAAGACGGTATCCATCCTCCAATTGTTTTTCCGAAAAAACTTCTCTGTCCCGCCTTGTCGGTTCTGTTGCTCCGCTTTTGTACCGCACAATACATTTTCCGCAGGTTCCGTTTCCGTTGCATGGAGCACTGATATATCTGTTTTGCTGCTGTAAAATTTCGCGCAGACTTTTCTGCGGTTTTGATCTGTCTATAATCATTTTTTCCTTCACCCTGAAAAATCAACAAATCAGCACAGCTTCCTCGATGGAAACAGTGCTGATTTTTGTATTTTATAGTTTTTCAACTACGACTTTGCAACGTTTTTTACAGAATGCAATTCCGTATGCAAGAAGATCGTTTCGTCCATCCTCACGGAGTTCTGCGTCATATCTGTGATTCTTAATCTGCTCCATAGCTCGTTCACACGCCTTGTCAAGTTCATTCATGGAATGTGCGTATTTCAGTTCTATCACGATTCCCACATCTGGATTCTTAGGCTTAAGCAAAATATCTGCATATCCATCACCAGATTCTCTATTCGATTTAACCGCCCAGCCCGAATAATTTTTTAAAATACCGATCAGAATACCATGATAAAAAATCTCTTTTTCTTCGTTTCTTGCTTTCGTATCTAAAACGCTGATTGTTTCGCCAAGAAACATTGTAAGTTCCCGCTGGATATCATCTGTCTTTCCTTCCAGAAAACCCCTGTTGATTTTTTCCGTAGATGCGTGGTCATTCGCAACTACCTGGTCAAACCAGTCACGGATTTGTAAAAGAAAGACTTCCCTGACTTCCTTGTTTGGAATGATCAATCTATACATCCCATTTTCTACATCACCATTTTTTGTGAGATATCCGGTTGTAAAAAGAACACTCCACAAATTATCAATGCTGTTATCAATCTCATCGTAGGTCAGATCCAAACGGATTCTCTTTTCGACTGCCTCTCCCACAATCAATTGTTCGATTTCATCCTTTGTAGTTTTATCTGCCATGTCGATAAATCGTTTTACAAGATCATTTCCACTACTGTTAATCCAATATGCCTTTGGCTGCGATTTAGCCTCACTTACCAAATCGTCAACATAATTGATTACATCCCATGGGCAATAAATATCTGCATTACCAAAACGATAGCCATCATACCATTCCTTCACTTCTGTGAAATGCTTCTGCAGATTGTAGTCTTCCAGCAATTTTTTTACTTCTTCATTCGTAAAGCCGAATTCTTCATCATATCGAACATCGTCTGCCGAATAAACCTTAAAATTATTCAAGCCAGTAAAGATGCTCTCTTTGGAAACCCGAAGGCATCCTGTTAATACAGCAAACTGTAGAAAATCATTTGTTTTAAGTGCTTCACCGAACAATCCACGAATAAGTGCCACCATTTCTCTATAATAGCCATGCTGAAAGGACTTATCAAGTGGAACATCATACTCGTCGATCAAAACAATCGTTTTCTGACCATAGTGTTGATATAAAAGTTCTGAAATTTTCTTAAGTGAGAATTTCAGCTTCGTTGCAAGAGTAGTTTCCTGTTCCCCTTGAAGTGAAATCAAATCACGATATATATTCTTTTCGTCATTGTCCAGTCTGCTACTGTTCAGCAAGAACTTAAATCGTCTCACCTCGCCAGCAATCAACTCACACAGGGCAGACCGTGCTTCTTCAAATGTTAGTCCATCTACACCTTTGAGAGACAGAAATATAACAGGATACTTTCCCATATATTCCTTACAAAGTTCTTCATTCTGCGAAATATAAAGGCCATCAAATAATGCTGTGTCTGTTCCAATCTCGAAAAAGCTCTTAAGCATACTCATATTTAAGGTTTTTCCAAATCGGCGTGGTCTGGTAAATAAATTCACTTTACTCCAATTTTCAAGAAGCTGCTCTACCAATTTTGTTTTATCCACATAATAAAAGTCTAACTTCCGAATTTCCTGAAAGTTCTCAAAACCGACTGGAAGCTTTTTTAATTCCTGCATATTTTACACACTCCTCCGAAGCTTTAGTCTTAGGATTGGGTTACATACAGCAAGGTAGACCTGTCCTAGTGTGGTTTAATTTTACCATTTAGTTTGACAAGTATCAAGCCGATAAGTCGTTGCTAAACAAAAATAACACCGATTTTCATATGTTAGTTTCTTTATGAACAAAAGCAAACGAGACATTTAAATGAATATTCAAAGAATCCGAGATTTGAGAGAAGATTCCGATTATACACAGGAATATATTGCAAAGCTTCTGAATGTAAACCAGCGCACTTATTCCAGATATGAAAATGGAGAACATGCAATTCCACTTACAATACTTTCTTTTCTTGCAGACATCCAAAAAACCCATATCAGCGAATCAACGCTGATATGGGTTTTTTTATACACAACCTTCTCCAAAGAATGAGTACTCTTATTTATTGCTGATAGCTGCCTGAGCTGCTGCTAAACGAGCGATTGGTACACGGAATGGTGAGCATGAAACATAGTCCAAACCAATCTTGTGGCAGAACTCTACGGAAGATGGATCTCCACCGTGCTCTCCACAGATACCAACATGAAGTTTTGGATTTACTGGTTTACCAAGTTTGATTGCCATATCCATTAACTTACCAACACCATTCTGGTCAAGTTTTGCAAATGGATCGTTCTCGAAGATCTTTGTATCATAGTAAGCATTTAAGAACTTAC
>OHKW01000747.1_pt1 | contig 18765 bp, 15 predicted proteins | sample 1568931 | NCBI WGS metagenome assembly OHKW01 (sample SAMEA3879536, study PRJEB24766) | human gut metagenome | biome: human-associated habitat; feature: feces | place: USA | collected 1985/1987 | reverse complement strand
CCGTCTATTACTAAAGGATTGTTTATTATTTCATTTAAAAACTCTATACATTGACCTAGTATTTTTTCATCTAAATATTTTTCATCAATGCAAGGTTTAATCACTTCATTCATAATCAATTCTTTAATTTCTTCTTGTGTAATATCTTTTGAATGTTGAGTTGAAACAACGATTGTATCAATACGTTTGATTTCATCATTTTCATATTCAACAGATACCTGTGTTTTTCCATCTGGTTTTAATAAATCTGGATGAGCACGACGTACTTTTGTCAATTGACGAGCTAAAAGGTGTGCATAATAAATCGTTAATGGCATATACTCATCATTTTCATCACAGGCATAACCAAACATAATACCTTGGTCACCAGCACATACTTCATCACGATTTACGGCATTGTGAATTTCAGGACTTTGTTGGTTCACAACAGTATGTACATGATATTCTTCTGTGTATCCAATACGTTTGATTTCATTCAATGCGATTGTTTCATAATCCAATTCTGCCTTTGTATTACATTCACCATAAATTAATACAAAATCATCTTTAATTGTACATTCAACAGCCATATTTGAATATGGGTCTTGAGCTAATGCAGCATCTACGATTGCGTCGGCAATTTGGTCACAAATTTTATCTGGATGACCTTCAGTAACACTTTCACTTGTAAAAATATAGTCTTTCATTTTGTCTCCTCTTCTCTTACTTATCCATAAAAAAAACATACTTTAAGAAGTATGTTACAAATCTTTATACTTCTTATCGCTGTTAGCAGGACCACCTTAACATATTGTCAGGTTGGCGTGAAGTCAACGAGCTAACTCTCTACTTCAACTCTGGATAATTTTTTTACGCATAAAGATTAAAACATGAAACTACAAATAATGCAAGAAATTCATCACCATAATTATACATATCTTCATTTATGTATTTCAAAATACAAAAATGGCTAAATTATCTAGCCATTTCATTCTAATATCCTAATACTTCATCCACTAAGATGACATGAATACGATCGGGTTCCATACTATTTCTTGTGATGACCAGCTGATCACAAATGCAGCCTTGGGCTAAACAATTTGCACAACTACCTGTTAATTGACAAGGTCTATTTCCACTAAAACGTTGATTATTAATGGGTGCAGCCACATTTCTTACTCTAGAAATTGCACTATCTAAATCTTTTGTCACCTTATTCATACCTACGATCATTATGACATGTCTAGGCCCAAAACATAAACATGACACACGATTACAATGCCCATCCATATTGACTAAAATTCCATCTTCTGTCATCGCATTGCTACTCATTAAATAGTAGTCTGCATAAAAACAATCTCTTTCCAACTTGTACTTTTCTTCGGCATTTTTTGCCTGATCTCGATCAATGACTTTGAAATTTCTTTTATAAAGCTCTTCCTTGATACCAATCTTATTTAAAGTATCTGAGCCTCCCCAGCCGACACTTGAGCCCGGCTTCATTATTTCAAATGCCAAATCCAAAGCTTCTTGTTTAGAATGCACATAATACCCATTCATATGTCTGTTTTTTAAGCCTTGAATCACTTTTTTAGACAATAAATCATTTCGTTTTGTGATCATTTTTTACACCTCAATCCACTCTATTTTATTCACTACAATCGATGATGGTCGATCCTTCTTTCCTTGAATCAGACAAATACGATCTTTTTGAATGTTTTCTTTTTGTTGTTCATACAAACGAGGCATCATAACCGCATCCATTTTACCAGCTTCATCCTCGACACTCATAAAGCACATCCAATCACCTTTCTTTGTCTTGTGCGTTCTAAAAGACGCAATACGCACTAAAATATTCATATATCCATCTTTATTTACTGCATTTAACAATGGTATACAATTTGGATAGTTATGCATACGTAAAGACTGCACAGGATGTTCACTCACATAGAAACCGTATACATATTGCTCTTTTTGGGCTTTTTGTATTGGATTCTCTTTGATTCTTTGAATGCCTGGACGAGAGACAATACTAAAATCGAAACGTAAATTGTTCGGATCTTCAATTCGCACAATATTTACATAATCAATCAGTTTTCTTAAGTTCTCATTAAGAGTTGCACGATTATATCCAAAACAATCCAATGCTCCGCCATCAATTAAAATTCGAATCGTAGATTCATTGATCTTATACATACTTGCCTTGGCAAGAAAATCAAATAAATCTATATATGGTGCATGTTCTAAAATCGTTGGATAAATTGTTTTCCCTACACCTTTTAAAACTTGTAGCGGCATACGAATTGAATTCTGTTCAATCGTATAGAAAGCTTTTGAATGATTAATATCACACCCATTCACAACGATATTTCTTCGTTTACATTCATAAATATATTGTGAAGTTTTTATACCTGAACCAATGACACTATTTAAAAGGCTCTGATAGAAATATAAGGGATAATTTGCCTTTAAATAAGCCATTTGATAAGCTACTAAGCTATAGGCATAACTGTGTGATTTATTAAATCCATAACCGGCAAATTGTTCCATAATGGAAAATATCTCATTGGAAACAGAATCCTTAATACGTTTCTTTCGAGCTCCTAAAATGAATTGCTCTTTTAAATTCTGCATGACATCCACTTTCTTTTTCGACATAGCCTTTCTTAGTGTATCTGCTTGTGCCAAGCTAAATCCGCCAATCACTTGGGCTGTCTGCATAACTTGTTCCTGATAAATCATGATACCATAGGTTTCCTTTAAGATTGGTTCTAGTAAAGGATGAGGATACACGACTTTTGAAGGATCCTTTTTTCTTTCAATATATGTATCAATATGCTGCATCGCTCCAGGACGATATAAAGCAAGTACAACACTGATATCTTCAAATTTGTTGGGTTGTATCTTTTGTAGTAAAGATGTAATTCCACTAGATTCCAATTGAAATACACCTAAAGTGTTTCCAAACGATAATAATTGATATGTTTTCGCATCCTTTAAATTGATTTTCATCATATCCAAAGAAATATGTTTTTGTTCTTTTAGATTTGTGACAATTTCATGAATCGTCGTTAAATTACGAATGCCCAAAAAATCCATTTTGATCAAACCCAAATCTTCTAAATATTCCGCTGCAAATTGTGTAGCCTGAATATCTCCATCGACACTGACAAGTGGACAGACATTCACAATAGGCTGATCTGAAAGAACAATTCCTGCCGCATGTAAAGAGGTGTGTCGTGGTAATCCTTCAACGTTTAGACACATCTTAAATAATTCAGTTAATTTTTGATCTGACTGGATCCTTTTTCGAAATAAAACATTCTCATTATAGGCCTGCATCAACGTAATTTTAGGTGTATTCTTTAACATCTTAGAAAGTTCATCCACAATTCTTGCCGGAATATTCATAACACGCCCTACATCACGAATGGCTTGTCTTGCTTGTAATGTATTGAATGTTACAATATGACTCACATGATCCTGTCCATAGAGTTTGCGAACATATTGAATCACTTCATCTCTTCTATCATCTGGAAAATCCGTATCGATATCCGGCATGGAAACACGTGATGGATTTAGAAATCTTTCAAACAATAAATTATTCTGAATTGGATCAATATGTGTAATACCTAAACAATAAGCTACTAAAGAACCGGCTGCACTACCACGCCCTGGACCTACAAATATGTCTTGACTTCTGGCATATCGAATAAAATCCCATACAATCAAAAAATAATCGGTAAATCCCATAGTGACTATGACATTTAATTCATATTCTAAACGTTTGATATAGGTAGGGTTTAAATTTCCATTTAAACGTTTTTCTAACCCCTTTTTACAAAGCTTGATCAAATAGTCTCTAGAATCAATCTGAAGTTTATTTTTAAATACAGGAAGTTTGGACTTTTGAAAAGCCATTTGAATATTGCACATTCTTGCGATTTCTTCTGTAGCGATCAATTCACTTTCATCATACAACGCTTCCATTTCCTGTGGACTTCTTAAATATCTTTGAAATTGTACGTCCAAACCTTGATTTTCAATATTCGTTTGTTTGGCAATAGCCCTTAATACTTGTAAAGATTTTACGTCTTCACTATTCTCATACAGAATTCGAGATAGAGCCACACGTTTACAATCAAGTTGTTTTAAAATTCGATTATCGGCTCTTTTTTTACCCGAATCATTCATAGATACAGAAATATAGAAATCTGAAAAAGATTTTTTACACAATTCTACAAATGCACTTAACTTTTCTAAATCTTGATGTTCAATATATGCACTGAATGTATCTTTCCCATCGCTGGAAGTTAATACCACACAATCTATGGCATACTTTGTAACTTCTTCAAAAGATACATTTCCTTTTATGATTGAACTTAATTTATATAAATTCTGTAGACCCATATCATTCTTCGCTAGAAGAATAAAATGAAATGGCTCCTCATTATAGATGGAATCAACTTCTAAACCAATAATCGGATGTACATTGTGCTTTTTGCATAATTGATAGAACTCCATCGTTCCATACATCACATTATGATCGGTTAAACAAACATGATTATATCCGAGTTGTTTTTGATGAAGAATCATATTTTCTAAACGAATAGGTGATTCAAGTAAAGAGTATGAACTTCGCATATGTAAGTGAACCATGAAATCCCACCTTTCTTTCTAAAATATTATACCATAAGAAAAAGAGATAGCTTCTTAAGCTACCTCTCGATTTGATAAAATTTCAATAATTTGATTGACTTGATCACGTGTTAAGTTTTTGATTCCACTTGCACATTCGTGACCACCACCACCAAATTCCATGGCAACATTACGAATTGGAATATTTCTTGAACGTAAAGACGCACTATAATGTACACGATCTTCCATACGCGTAAACAATGCCCACATTTCAACACAATCAATACCTGCTAAACAATAGACTTTGTCTTTAGCATCTGTAAAGCTTAAACCAAATTCTTCATAATCTTCACATTCTAGAATTGAATAAAGGAACTTGTTTTTAAACACTGTATGATTACGTACAACAGTTTCATATTTATAGTCTTCCATGGATTTTGAAAAGTTCAATTGTTCCACTTTTGTGACATCTACACCTTGTTCGAATAAATATTTTGCGGCATCAAATGTAGCTGAGCGAACATTATTTGTCGTAAAACGAATATTGTCCGCTGTTAATCCAAGATATAACATCAGAGAACTTTGTAGAGGAATGTTAGCCTTTTTTTCTTGTAAATACAAAGCTAATAACTCACATGTGGCACTTGCCTTATCATCAATCCATTCTTCATCACAAATGGTTTCTACTTGTACGTGATGATCAATACGAATTGATTTTTTAGCCAATTGATACCTGTCATCATCAATGCGTGCAGCATTTGAAGTATCTAAAACAATTGCCAAGCTGGAAGCTACTACTTCATCATCTACAACATCCATGTGTACGTTGTTTCTTTGTGAAACTGGACAATCATTACCTAAACAATAGATTTTTTTATTTGGATAAGCACTTTCTAAATAGTACTTTAAGCCAAATTGTGATCCTATCGCATCCATGTCGGCAAAAACATGGCGAAAAATTGTGATTGTATTAAAATCTTTTACGCTTTCTAAGATATCATTAGGCATTAGCCATCAAATCCTTGTAAGCATCACGTGCAATGACTAATTCTTCGTTTGTTGGCAATAACCAAACTTGCATTTTTGATTCAGGAGAACTTAATAATTTTTCAACGCCACGAACTCCATCGTTGTCTTCTGGTTTTACAACAACACCAAATGCTGATAATCCATCACAGATTCTTTGACGCATTGCACAGTCATTTTCACCGATACCACCGGCAAAAACAATCGCATCAGCACCACCCATTAATCCGTAGTATCCTGATACAACTTCAACAATACGATTTACATATACGCTTTGAGTTAAAATAGCACGTGGATTTCCTTCTTTGACAGCGGCTTCAATGTCACGACCATCACTAGAGATTCCACTTACGCCTAACATACCCGATTTTTTATTCATGATTGTATCCATTTCATCTGGTGTATATCCATATTTATTTTCTAAGAATGGAACGATTGCAGGATCAATATCTCCACAACGAGTTCCCATCATGATTCCTCCAAGAGGTGTGAATCCCATTGATGTTTTATATGATTTACCATTTTTAACAGCTGTAATACTAGCACCATTTCCTAAGTGGCAAGTGATGATATTCATTTCTTCTTGTGTTTTTCCTAGAAGCTCAGCCAAACGTTTTGTCAAATATTCATGACTTGTTCCATGAGCACCATAACGACGTACTTTATCGTTAGTATAATATTCATATGGAAGAGGGAAAATATAGTTTTCTTCTGGCATACTTTGGTGGAATGCTGTATCAAATACGAATGTGTGTTTACACTCTGGTAAAGCATCTCTAAATGAACGATATCCAACTAATGCAGCTGGGTTGTGTAATGGAGCCAATGCACATAATTCTTCTACTTTAGCTTCAACATCTGCATCTACAGGCACTGAATGAGAGAAATATTCTCCACCATGAACAACACGATGACCAATCGCTTTGATATCTTCCAAACTATTTACAACTTTGTGTTCAATTAATGCTTCCATTAATTTTTTTACAGCCACTGCATGATCTTTGATATCTAAGATCTCTTCAATTTTTTCTCCATTGGCTTTCATTCCAAAAATAGAATCGTTTAAACCAATACGTTCTACGTTTCCTTGTGCTAGAACTTCTTCTTCTGGCATTTTGAAAACTTGGAATTTCAAAGATGAACTTCCTGCATTAACACTCATAACAATCGACATTTTTTGATCCTCCTAAAAAATTTCTTTTAATATTTCGATTTGTTCAACATCTTCATGATGTAAAATCCATGAATCCAATAATTTTTTCTTAGCAACATAGCCAATCGCTGCTTCATATTTTTCCAGTAATTTCGTAGCTCGATGTACCGAATCCATTGCGGCTGCACGAGAAATCTCTAGTTCCTCACTTATTTCAGTATAAGAGAAATCTTCCTCATAGTAAAGAGATAATATCTCTCTTTGACGCTTAGTCAACAAGTCTCCATACACATCTAATAAATCATTCGCATCTAATTTTGAAATCATTATTCTTCCATACCCTTTGTGATTCCCATCAAGAAGGCATTGATATCAAATGGTCTTAAATCAGCAGGCTTTTCTCCTAGACCTAAAAAACGAACTGGTAAGTGTAGTAGATCACGAATTGCGAGTACAACTCCACCTTTTGCCGTACCATCCATCTTCGTTAAAACGATACCTGTTACATCAGTTGCTTCCAAGAATACTTTTGCTTGTGAAATACCGTTTTGACCTGTTGTCGCATCTAAAACTAACCAGACTTCTTGTGGTGCTCCCTCAATTTCTCTTTGTACAACACGGTGCATCTTACTTAATTCATTCATTAAATTTGTTTTATTTTGTAGACGACCCGCTGTATCGCAAATCAAAATATCAATATCATTTTCTTTGGCATAACGACAAGCATCAACTAATACGGAACTTGGGTCTTGGTTCATTTTTCCTTTAACACAATGCACACCTAAACGTGTTGCCCAAGTATCAATTTGATCAATAGCTCCAGCACGGAATGTGTCGGCTGCAGCAACCGCGACTTTCTTACCTTGTTCCTTGTAGTATTGAATTAATTTTGCACTTGTAGTTGTCTTACCACTACCATTTACACCAACCATTAAAATAACAGTTGGCCCTTCTTCATTCATTTTAATTGGTTCATCGTTTGATTCATCATAGAAATCATAAAGAATTGAAACCAAATAATCTAACATGGAATCATATTCTTTAACATGTTTTCCATTTGATTCAAACGCATCCACAATTTTTTGTGCTGTATGAATACCCACATCACTCTCAAGTAGAATAACCATAATTTGCTCTAATAGGTCATCATCAATTCCATGAAAGTTATTGGATAAAGCACGCATACGATCTCCAAAGCTTTTCTTTGAACGATCAAGGCCTGATAAATATTTATCTTTATCTTCACTTTTTACGAAAGCTTCTTTTATTTTCGAAAAGACCGACATTACTATTCCTCCTTAGCTATATGTACTGCATCTTTCAATTGCACTTTTAACACTTTACTAACACCATCTTTTTGCATTGTAACCCCATATAACGTATCACACTGTTCCATAGTTCCTGGTCTATGTGTTACCGCAATAAATTGAGATTGACCACGATAATGAGATAAATAACGAGCAAAACGCTCAACATTTGCCTGGTCTAATGCAGCTTCTACCTCATCAAAGATACATAAAGGCATTGTACGAGCCTTTAATATCGCAAACAATACACTAATCGCAATCAAAGCTTTTTCTCCACCCGAGAATGTCTGGATATTTTTAACCATTTTTCCAGGAGGCTGAACATCAATATCAATACCCGTATTCAATACGTCTTCTGGATCCACCATAGAAAGACTAGCACGTCCTCCACCAAACATAGCCTTGAATACGCCATCTAGTTCAGCATTAATTTTATTAAACATCTCAGTAAATTGACTGATCATTGTCTTATCCATCTCATCAATAGCTGCCAATATTTGTTGACTTGCCTTTTCTAAATCTTCTTTTTGGCTTGTCATAAAATCAAAACGTTCTTTGACTTCTTTATATTCGTTTGGTGCATCCAAATTCACATTTCCCAAACGAGAAATTGCTTGACGAAGTTGAATAACTTCTTCTTTAGCACTTTCGAGTTCGACATCTTCTTTTTTAGTTAACGCGTACTCATATGTCATTTCATAATCTGTGCTTAAGCGATTCAATGCGTTCTCTAACTGCGTTTTGATTTTCACAACTTCCATTTCATAGTTATGGATCTGCGATTGTTTAGAACTCATTTCTCTACGAACTAAACGAATCTGATTTTCAAGTTGTTCTGCTTCATTTCCTTTATCAAAACGAGTCTGACGCAAGCTTTGAATCTCTAGAGACAATGAATCCAATACAGCATGCATCTTAGACATTTGTACAACAAGATCATCTTGTGCTAATTCACCACTATCTTCAATATCTACACCTAACTCCTGATATTCAGCTAAAATCGAATCGTATTTTGCCTTTTTTGTCGCACAAATATTTTCTAGCTTAGCCAATTCAATCTGTAAAGTTACAATCGCATCGTTTTCTTTTTGAAGTTTCTGCGTAAGAATCTCTGTTTCATCCAAACAATTGTCGGCTTTGATTTTTTGCCCCTCGATTTTTGAATTGATTGTTTCTAATTCCTGTCGCATTGTGACTGGTGTACTTTGATTCTTCGTAACACCACCCGTCATACTACCACCTGTATGTACGATATCACCATCTAGGGTAACAATTTTATATGCATAACGTAATCGTTTCGCAGTTTCATTCGCATTCTGCAGTGTATCCACCACAATCACATTACCAAGCAATCGTTCTTTAACTGGATCAAAGATCTCTTTACAGTCAACACATTCACTCGCAAAGCCTAAAAAGCCTGGACTTGTTGAAGCAATCGTGATCACTTGTTCATTCATTTTTCTAGGATGACATACACTTAATGGTAAGAAAGTTGCACGTCCACTACGGTTTCGTTTCAAGAATGAAATGGCATTTCTTGCATCTGCCTCATTTTTAGTGATGATTTGATAGATACTTCCACCTAATGCTGCATTTACTGCCAATGCTTTATCGGCATGTGCAATCAACAATTCACTGACAACTCCATAAACACCAGATAAAGAGTTTTTGGTCTGCATTACAGAACGCACACCTTGTTGATGTGCAAAAGGCTGCTTCATCATATTTTCCAATACTTGTCTACGATTTTGTAGCTGTATCAATATATTGTTTGCCTTATCCGATTCATAACGAGCCTTAGAAATTTTTGTTTTCAAATCATTCACAATATTACGACGGTTATTTAAATCTTGTTGCGCCTGCATTAAACGCTGATGACGATCCTGATATTCGAATCGTGCTTCTTCAAGCATAGCCTGCAATTCTTTTTGACGAGCTTGTTTATCCGCTACCTGCAACATATACTTACGCTTTTCATCCTGCTCGATTTTACGTCTTTCAAGCTGATAATTTTCTTCCATCGCTTTTGTGTATTTTCCTTGAAGCTCATTGATTTGTTTATCTAGAGCATACATTTCTTTTCGAATGCTTTCTAAGCGATTTTCCTGCTTTAAAAGCTCCGCATTTTCTGATGTATGCATAGCTTGCATATCAAACAATTCTTTATTGATCTGATTGATTTTATCATTATATTGATCAATATCCTCAACCAATACACTAATTTCAATTTTAGATAGTTTATCTCTTAAAGAAATATATTTTTCTGCCTTTTTAGCTTGTTTTTCCAAAGGTCCAATTTGTCTTTCAAGCTCATCTAGAATATCCTGCAAACGATCTAGATTTTCTTTTGTCTGCTCTAATTTAGACAATGACACCTTTTTTCTCTTTTTATACTTTGCGACACCCGCAGCTTCCTCAAATAAAGAACGTCTATCTTCTGGCTTGGCATCCGCAAAAGAAGAAATATTTCCCTGCGTAATAATACTTAAGGAATCTTTTCCTAATCCTGTATCCATGACTAAATCATTAATATCTTTTAATCGGCATGGTGTTTTATTTATAAAATAACTTGCTTCATTATTGGCACGTAAAATTTGTCGTGTTATTTCGATTTCATCAAAATCCGAATCAAAAACACGTGTTGAATTGTCAAATACCAATGTAACGCGTGCCATGTTTACAGGTTTTCTATATTCACTTCCTGAGAAGATAATATCTGACATATTAGTACCTGAACGAAGTGATTTAACACTCTGTTCACCTAGTACCCAACGAATGGCATCATTCACATTACTTTTACCACATCCGTTTGGTCCTACAATGCCTGTAATATCTTGATCAAATTGAATCACTGTTTTATCTGCAAAGCTTTTAAAGCCTTGTAATTCAATACGTTTTAAAAACATCAAGACCCTCCACTCTAACTAGTGTATTATATCAAAAAAATCACATAAAATATATCTAGTATCATTTTCTAGATTGTATATTATTAATTATTATATTATAGTATGTGTATGAACAAGAAAGATAGTATGCGGTATGTTTATCCACTTTGTTTTGGTGAAGAAGTAGGAAACTGTATCACACATGGAGTTATGGCACTTTTGATTCTATTTGCACTTCCATACTATAGTGTTCGTGCTTATTTACAAGGCGGAGTAATCAAAACACTTGGAACAGCAGTATTCTTGATTTGTCTGCTCTTTATGTTTACAGGGTCTTGTCTTTACCACAGCATGCCGCATGAAACAACACACAAATATGTATTTAGAAAATTAGATCACATCATGATCTTATTGGCTATCGCAGGTACTTATACGCCCATTTGTCTAAATCTTATGAACAACTGGAAAGGATATACAATTTTAGCTATCGAATGGGTTATGGTAATTGCTGGAATCTTATTGAAATCGATTGCGACGAAAAGTTATCCTAAACTTTCAATGGTAATCTATATGGTCATGGGTTGGTTAGCTATCTTTAGCTTACCTACGCTAATCAAAGAAACTCAACCTATATTTATCATTTTGATTGCCTTAGGTGGTGTTATGTACACCATGGGTACTTTCTTTTATTCAAAACCACAAAAAAGATATTTTCATTTTGTATGGCATATCTTCATCATTTTAGCTAGTATTTGTCACTTATTAGCTATTCTTTATTTTATGTAAAAAGAACCTATATCTTGGATTTTCCAAAATATAGGTTCTTTTTTTAAAACAATCGTATGATATCATTATATGTCGCGTATAAAAACAGCAACATCAAGAGTACAAAACTTGCCATGATGATATTTTCTACTACTTTTGTAGAAACTTTTCGTCCAATTAGTTTTTCAATCAATAAAATCAAGATTCTTCCGCCATCAAGTGCTGGAATGGGAATAGCATTAAAGATTCCAATATTTAATGAAATCATCGCAAACAAACTAAAATACATGTCCAATCCATATTGTACAGATTTGCTAGTGACATTTAAAATGCCAACGGGACCCGATAAGTTTTCTAATCCCTGTCCGTGAATGATCATATTCAAAGATTTAAATATAGTTATTGCACTATCCCAGGTATTTTGACAGCCAATCCATAAAGATTGATACCAAGGAATCTTCTTCGCATATGCAATCGCCTTATAGCCAAGTGTATAGCCTTCTATATCTTTATCATAAGATGGAGTTAGTGTAGTTTCAAATGTTGTGCCATCACGCTTTATAGTTAATGTCAATGTATCATGATGATATTGAATAAACTCTAAAATTTCATTTTGTGTTTTAGGTTGAATACTGTTTCCATCTTCACTTTGAACTTTAACGATGTGATCATCTTTTTCTAGACCTACTTTTTGTGCCACAGAGTCCTCTTCGACTACATAGACAACTGGTTTTGCATCTTCTATTACATAGCCTTGAGCTAGGGCCACACCCATATATATGATCCATGCCAATAAAATATTCATCACAATACCAGCAATCATGATGCAGACTTGTTTCCATTTTTCAATACCGTTTAAGCGTCTATTTTCCGGAACATCCTTTAGCCAGCTATCTTCTTCACTTTGTGAGCCATCTTCTTCACCAGCCATCATTACATAGCCGCCAAAAGGAATGGCGCGAATTGAAAAAGCAGTCTCTTTTCCTTGTTTTTGATAAAGACATGGTCCCATACCAATAGAAAATTCTTTACAGTAAACCCCAAAATGTTTAGCAACTAAAAAATGTCCTAACTCATGTAAAATGACAATCACGCTTAGCATCACGACAAATGCTATTATACCAATAATAAAATCCATTCTATTCCCCCTTAGAGAATGATTGTATATAAAACATTAAATACCATGATATTCAATAATAGTGAATCCACACGATCTAAAACGCCACCATGCCCTGGTAAAAGATTAGAGAAGTCTTTTACAGCAAAATAACGTTTAATAGCACTAAAGCACAAATCTCCAAGTTCTGCAGTAATAGGGCATACTAAACATAAGAACGTATTCAAAACTGGGTTTAAGTTTGATATGTAGCTAAAACTAACCACAAAGCTTAATGCAAAACCAAATACAATTCCTCCTACAAAACCTTCCCAACTCTTTTTAGGTGAGATTCTAGGATTCATTTTGTGCTTTCCAATAGCTCGACCCACAAAATAAGCTCCCGTATCACTTCCGTATGTTGCAAAAACAATCGTCCATAGGTACTGATGAACGTTTGCGATTTGTCCTACCGCATGATATACGAGGGAGAAAATTATAACGTATGAAATACACACAAAGGCATCTATGATTGAGAAGTTTTCAACAAAAACAACAAGACTCCATAAAAATACAACAATCAGTGTCATCACAACGAAAAAGTATTTATCCGGTAAAACTCTTGTTAAAACGACAGCTAAAGCACTGAGTGGAAGAACATATTTAGGCCAGTTTTTAAAATCTGGCTGAATATGCATCCATTCATATGCACCTGTACAAACAATAAATAAGGCAAGAGCTTCTAACCAATATCCTCCAAAAGCTACCGGTAGTGCTACAACAAGAATGATACCAATGGCGGTAATTATTCTTTGTTTCATGAAGTTAAGCCTCCAAATCTGCGATCTCTTGAAGCAAATTCGTCTAGACAATCTTTTAATTCTTTTTCATCAAAATCAGGCCATGTGACTGGTGTAAAAATCAATTCCGTATAGGCGAGTTGCCACAACAAATAATTCGAAATACGAAGTTCTCCACTTGTACGAATCATCAGATCAATGTCTTCTGGTACAAATAAATATTTTGAGAACTCTTCCTCAGTTAAATCGTTTTCTCGTTTACCTTGAGCAACCTCATCCGCATATTTTTTCATACCAAGTAACATTTCTCTTCGCGAACCGTAATTAATGGCTAAGCATAATTCTAATCCAGTATTATCCTTAGTCATATTTACAGCCTTATTAATTACATTTTGTGTTGCTTGTGGGAATTTTTCTAATTCACCGGCAAAAGTTACACGAATGTTCTTTTCCATCAATTCATTAATATATTTATTAAAGAATAGTCCTGGTAATTTACATAAATAGGAAACTTCATCTTCTGGTCTTTTCCAGTTTTCTGTTGAAAAAGCATATAGAATCAATTTTTGAATTCCCATATCTTGTGCAGCTAGAGCCACAGTACGAATTGTATCCGCACCCTTTTTGTGTCCTGCCGTTCTTGGTAAGCCTCTTTTTTTTGCCCAACGACCGTTACCATCCATAATTATAGCTACTGTTTTTGGTGCCATAAAAACCTCCTTTTTAAAAAAGTCCAAATCAAGTTTGGACTTAGACATTTAATATTTCTTTTTTCTTTGCTTCACAAATTGAATCAACATCTTTAATATATTTGTCTGTTAATTTTTGTGATTCTTCTAATGTTTGTTTTTGTTCGTCTTCTGGAAGTTCTTTATCTTTTTTAATAGCATCGTTCGCATCACGACGTACGTTACGAATCGCAATCTTAGCTTCTTCACCATATTTTTGTGCATCTTTAGCTAATTCTTTACGACGATCTTCAGTTAATTGAGGAACTTGAATACGAATGACATCTGCTTCTGCTTGAGGATTCAATCCTAAGTTAGCAGCTTGAATTGCGTGTGCAATATCTTTAATGATTGAACGATCATAAGGTTTAATAACAAGTTGTGTACCTTCAACAACAGAAATCTGTGCCATCTGGTTGATTGGTGTCATTGCACCATAATATTCAACTTGTACACGTTCTAACATTTGCCCACTGGCACGTCCAGTACGGATATGACGAAGATTTGATTCTAAATTATCAATAACACCCATCATTTTTTCTTCTGCATTTAATAAAATATCACTCATTTTAATTCTCCTTATTTCTTTTTAGTGATTGTTGTACCGTTAACTTCACGGCGAACTGCTTTGACAATATTACCAGGTTCATTCATATTGAAAACAACTAAATCAATATCATTATCCATGCACATACTAATAGCTGTTGAGTCCATGACTTGTAATCCCTCGTTTAATACGTCCATATAATTTAGTGTGTCGTATTTCTTAGCATTTGGATTTTTCTTTGGATCTGAATCATAAACCCCATCAACACCATTTTTAGCCATCAAGATAACATCTGCATTAATTTCAGATGCACGTAATGCTGCCGTTGTGTCTGTTGAGAAGTATGGAGAACCTGTACCAGCTCCAAAAATAACGATTCTTCCTTTTTCCAAGTGACGTAAAGCACGTCTTAAGATGAATGGTTCTGCAACCTTTTGCATTTCAACAGCTGTCTGTACTCGTGTTTGAACGCCTTCTTGTTCCAATGCATTTTGAACAGCTAAAGCGTTGATTACAGTACCTAACATACCCATATAATCGGCTTGAGCACGGTTCATTCCCATTTCAGCCATCATCTTACCACGGATGAAGTTACCACCACCGACAACAATTGCTAATTCTACCCCTAATTTTTGTACTTCTTTTAACTCTTTTGCTAATCTTTTTAAGATTTCTGGATCAAAAGCAGCTTCAGGGCTAGACAAAGCTTCGCCACTTAATTTTAATAAAACACGTTTATACATAATATTGCTCCTTATTGAATTGTCACAACAATTATACACTATATTACGCTATTTAAAAAGAAAAACCCTTGGAATTTCCAAGGGTTTTAAAGTAAAAGTTAAATTACTTAGCCATTTGAGCAGCAACTTCTTCAGCAAAGTTTTCTTCTACTTTTTCGATTCCTTCACCTTTTTCTAATCTTGCAAATCTGTTTATTTTTGCATTTTTCTCTTTTAATAATTGAGAAACTTTGATGCTTGGATCTTTTACGAATTCTTGATCTACTAAACAGATTTCTCCGTAGAATTTTCCAATTCTTCCTTGAACCATTTTTTCAGCTATTTCTGCTGGTTTTCCTTCATTCATTGCTTGAACTTTTAATATTTCCATTTCTTTGTCAACTCTTTCAGCTGGAACTGAATCTCTGTCTAAGAATTCAGGTTTTGCAGCAGCTATTTGCATACAAATATCTTTTGCAAGTTCTGGTGTAGCATTTTCCATATCGACTAATACACCAATTTTTCCATCTCCGTGGATATATTTTTCAACTGTTCCTGTTGTTTCAAATCTTTCAAATCTTCTTATTGTCATATTTTCTCCAATTGTTGCTATTTTGTTTGTTAAAACTTCTTGAACAGTTTTTTCTGGATTTGAAATAGATTTTTCAGCTAATAAATCTTCAACTGTTGCTGGTGCATTTACAGCTATTTGTTTAGCTATATCTGCAACAAATGATTTAAATTCAGCATTTGAAGAAACGAAGTCTGTTTCTGCATTAACTTCAACAACTGCTCCTACTTTTCCATCTTCTGATATATATGCATCTACTAATCCTTCTGCAGCAACTCTGTCAGATTTTTTAGCAGCTTTTGCTATTCCTCTTTCACGTAATAATTCGATAGCTTTTTCCATATCTCCATCTGCTTCTGTTAAAACTTTTTTGCAGTCCATCATACCTGCACCTGTTTTTTCTCTTAATTCTTTTACTTGGCTTGCTGTTACCATTGTAATACCCCTTTCTAAATGTTATTTTTGGAATTACAGTGCTTGTTTTAGCTACTGTAAAAAAATAAGCTCCCACAATATTTTATAATGTAGGAGCAAATATATATCCGCCCTAGCAATTAGGACTGTATTTACTTAATTATTCAGCTGATTCAGTATTTGATTCTGCAGCTACAACTTCTTCAATTGAAGGAGCTTCTGAAACTTCTTCGAAGTTTGTTTCTGTAGTATCTTCTGATTCACCTTGATGTCCTTCAATGATTGCATTTGCCATTACATCTGCAATTAATTTTACAGCACGTATAGCATCATCATTTCCAGGTATTGCATAATCAACATCCTCTGGGTTACAGTTTGTATCAACTAAACCTACAACTGGAATGTTTAATTTTCTAGCTTCTAATATAGCTATTCTTTCTTTTTTAGGATCTACTACAAATAATACTCCAGGAATTTCTGTCATATCTTTAATTCCACCAAGATTTTTTTGTAATTTATCCATTTCTTTTTTAAGTAATATTACTTCTTTTTTAGGTAATACATCAAATGTACCATCTTCTTGCATTGTTTCTAATTCGTTAAGTCTTTCAACTCTTTTTCTTATTGTACCAAAGTTTGTTAGCATTCCTCCTAACCATCTTTGATTTACATAGTACATTCCGCTTTTTTCTGCAGCTTCTTTCATGCATTCTTGAGCTTGTTTTTTAGTTCCTACGAAAAGAACTTTCTTTCCTTCTTTTTCCATCTCTGCCTGCATATCAGCCAGAATTGCAAGTCCCTGATCGATCGTCTTATTGAATTTGTCTTCTTCCTGCGTCAGGACATTTAAAATAAAATCTTTCTTTTCTTCCAGCTCCGGATATCCGTCCTTACTGCCTTCGATTACTGTTGTGCTCAGATTTGCAAGGAATTTACCGTCGATGCCGAGCAGTCTTCCGTGACGTGCCGCACGACGGATAATTCTGCGCAGAACGTAGCCGCGTCCTTCATTGGAAGGCAGAATACCGTCGGAAATCATAAACGTTGCGGAACGGATATGGTCAGTGATGATACGGATGGAAACGTCCCATGCGTGCTCTTTGTGATACTCCTTGCCTGACAGCTCACAGACACGGTCGCGCAGCGCACGGATGGTATCTACGTCAAAAATGGAATCCACGTCCTGAACAACCACTGCCAGACGTTCCAGACCCATACCGGTATCAATGTTTTTCTGTTTTAATTCGCTGTAGTTGCCGTGGCCGTCATTATCAAACTGGGAGAATACGTTATTCCATACTTCCATATATCTGTCACAGTCACAGCCTACCGTACAGCCTGGCTTTCCGCAGCCATACTTTTCGCCACGATCATAATAAATCTCAGAACATGGACCGCAAGGTCCAGCACCGTGTTCCCAGAAATTATCTTCCTTACCAAATCTGAATATTCTCTCAGGTGCAATACCTATCTGTTTATTCCAGATTTCAAAAGCTTCATCATCCTCCTCATATATTGATGGATATAATCTATTGGCATCAAGTCCTACAACTTCTGTAAGGAACTCCCAAGACCAATGAATAGCTTCTGTCTTAAAATAATCGCCAAAAGAGAAGTTACCAAGCATTTCAAAGAATGTACCGTGTCTTGCTGTCTTACCAACATTTTCAATATCACCTGTACGGATACACTTCTGACAGGTTGTCACTCTTCTTCTCGGCGGGATCTCCTGTCCTGTGAAATATGGTTTCAGCGGAGCCATTCCTGAATTGATCAGGAGAAGACTCTTATCATTATGTGGTACTAAAGAAAAGCTCTTCATTGCAAGATGTCCCTTGCTCTCAAAAAACTCCAGATACATTTTTCGAAGTTCATTTACTCCATACTTTTTCAAAATTCTGTCCTCCTGTAGTATCTCATATATTGCTGCCGGTATACCGACATGAAAGGGTGCTGCCAGAAAACAATTGGTTCTCCGTCAGCACCCTGAAATATATCGCTATATAAATTATTTACCTGATGTATTTCCAGTACCAGCCGTGTTGCTTTCCATGTTCTTCTTCGTTCTTAACTTCTTCCCACAAAAAATACCCCCGGCCGCGGCTGCTACCAGCAAAATAAACGTTATAATATA
>OHKW01000746.1_pt1 | contig 18781 bp, 15 predicted proteins | sample 1568931 | NCBI WGS metagenome assembly OHKW01 (sample SAMEA3879536, study PRJEB24766) | human gut metagenome | biome: human-associated habitat; feature: feces | place: USA | collected 1985/1987 | reverse complement strand
AAACCAGCCCCCCTAAAAAGCAGGGGGGACAAAGAGAAAGGAGCACCCCATGAAAGAGATGAACCGACGCGAATTCCTCACCCTTACCGGCGCAGCCGTTGTGGCGCTCTCGCTGGCAGGCTGCGGCGGGCCCTCCGCACCTCCCGCACCTCCCGCACCTCCGGCCTCTGAGAGCAAAGAGATGGCCCTGTTCAAAGCCATCAACGAGGTCTGGTATGAAGTCCACAGAGACCCCAGTTCCAAACTTCAGATCTGCAAGTCTGTGGTCTACTGTCAGGAGGCTGCCGACCTCGCAAAGTTTACAGCCAGCCCCTTTGAACTCTATGAACCTGAAGTAGACGAAGAGGATTACCGCAAATGGAACTTGCCTGATGATGTATTCCACGAGTACCAACGCCGTGAGTCTGAAATGATAGAGGGAATCAGGGAAAAATATGGAAACGGAAGCTATCGGGGAACTGCGGGAGTTTCTAACTACACCCATGACGGTATGCAATTAAAGCAACTGTATCCTAGTAATCCGAGCGAGGTCAGGGAGTTTGTGCGGAGTCTGGCCGGCGGGCGTGGACTGGCGAGTCCGCATCCCGAGCAGTGGATGATCGGGCTCTACTGCCCCACCATTAAGGGCAAGACCTATACGGTGGCGGTAATGGTAAACTTTGCACCGATCTGAAGCGGGGCAGGGATGCACGGACTTCCCGCAAGTTGCGAACCGTAATCTATCATATATTGTATTGAAAGGAGCACCCTCATGAAAGAGATGAATCGACGCGAATTCCTCGCCCTCTCCGGCGCATCGGTCGCCCTGCTGGCACTGGCTGCCTGCGGCAGCACCCCTTCCACGCCCGCAGCGCCCGCTGGCAGCAAGGAAGCTGAGCTGGTGGCAGCTATCAACAAGGTCTGGAAGGAAAAGCATGATGCAGGGGCGGTTGTCCACGAGCAGCTGACCCTCAATCAGGATGCGGTGGGTGCCATAAGGTGCTACGGACGTGTTTTTGAAGAGGCCAACGAGACACCGCATACGTTGAAAGACCCTGACCACAAGATCATTTTTGGGGAACTCAATGGACTTGAGGACAAGATACGGAACAAGTATGGCAAGGACAGTTTGGCAGGTATGGCCGGCATCTCCGAACCGTCTCCCGAGAATGTGGTGGCTCTGGAGGATGAGTATTCTTGCGAGAATACTGCCGTTCGGACTTTTGTAGCAAAACTGCTGAAAACTTCTAATAGCACCAAGGCAGAGTTCATCAGCATCTACTGCCCGGTGGTTCAGGGCAAGACCTACATGACCGCTGTTGTGTTCCGAAATAACAAGGCATAAGATAACCAGACTTCCCCCTGTTTGCCCCGGGCACACTCCCCCTGTGTCCGGGGCTTTATAGAAAGGAGCACCCCCATGAAAGAGATGAACCGACGGACTTTCCTGAAGCTCTCCGGCGCATCGGCGGTGATGCTGGCGCTGGCAGCCTGTGACGATAGCTGCTCCTCCGGCTCTACAAGTTCCGGCTCTGCCACAGAAACGCCTCCCTCGCCGCCGATCCCTGTGATCCGGGACGGGCAGAAGATCCTGACCATTTTCAACGCAGAGCTGGCCCGGCGAAAGGTGGAGAACATCAAGTTCGAGTACAGCAAGGGTCTGGAACACGCCATTCAGGCAGATGTGCAGATGTTTGTGGATAACGGCAGCCCGGAGTTCCCGTCGGACGAAGAGCTCAGGCTGCGGATGGAGGGCGACTATGCCGCAAAGATGTGGGATGGTCTGCACGAGGCGGGTTACAGCTCCGGCTCCACAGCCATCTTCCATATGCTCGATCAGTACCGGGTAGGCGTGGATTTCGACCACGAAGGAAAGCACCTTTACAGCATGGATCGCCTTTACCCCGCCACAGAGGCCCAGTTCCAGCAATTGGTGGATGAACTGATCAAGGACTACGGCGGTGTGCCGGGGCTTCATGAGGACGACCCGGTGGTGAATAAGGTAGGCATCACTGTGGTGGATATCAACGACAAGACCTATTGGGCCGCCTACATCATCGACAAGTGGCAAGGCATAGGAGACGGCTGAACCACACCATAGAAAAGGAGCCCGTCATGAAATACCAACACCTTGTAAGCCTTGCACTGGCTGCGGCCCTGCTGCTGACCGGCTGCGGCGGCACCCAGAGCAGCCCCAGCGCCGTTGCCGACCAAAGCTCCGACAGCAGCCGAAGCACCCCCGGCGCGGTGGCGCAGGCCGCCCAGACAGACCGCATCACCGACCAGTACACGCTGGAAAAGAACGTTTCGGGCGTGTGGGGGGAGGAAGCGGTGCAGTGCATTTCCGTCCATGTGCCCAAGCTGGTATGCGACAGCCCGGATGCCGCCTCCATCAACGATGAGCTGAATGCCATCTATGGGGCGGATTTCCGGGAGTTCGAGAACAGCGAGGAGGCCGGGCAGCCGGGCGGCGAGTACCCGCAGATCGGTGTGGGCTGGGATGCCTACTGGTACGGCGACTGCGTCAGTCTGGTGATGCGCGACCGCTACGGCGGCACCGCCCCGTGGCGTTACAGCGGCTGGTGCTTCGATTTTGCCACCGGCAGGCAGATCACCACAGCCGAGATGCTGCAGCGGATGGGGCTGGACCCGGACGAAGTGCAGCAGCAGGTGCAGCGGCAGGCCATGCAGGCCTTTGACCGGGAGATGGCGCAGGGCGCGTATTACGAGGGCCTGCGTCTCGGCGGAGAGCTTTCGCAAATGCGGATGGATACGCTGGAATACAATGAGCTGGAAAACCTGTGCCTGCTTTTGCCACAGCAGGATCAACTGGTGCTCCGGGGTAAGTACAGCTGCGAAGAAGGCTGGCAGCAGCTGGATATGGAGCTCTCGCTGCCCCCCGCTGACACCCCGGTGCTGACCGATACCTACGATGGTGTGCAGGTGCAGCTGGAGGGAACGCAGGCCACCATCACCCTGAGCCCCGCGCCAAAGACCGACCAATGGGGAGACATTGGCATCCGGGTGGAACAGGAGCACAGCTACCCCATCCTTGGCGCTTATAACGAGTATGTGGACGTGTGCATCGGGGAGCAGGAGGACGGCTTCTTCCGCCCGGTGGTCTATCTGCTGACCAAAGACGGCGTGGTGGAGTATGTGGACGTGCTGCGCTGCCTCATGTTCGGCAACGCCATGATCTGTCAGGACCCCATCTACATTGCCAACAACAGTGTGGCGCTGGAACTCTGCGGCAGCGAGGTGAACCTGCGCCGGGCGGATGGCTCTGTGCTGGAACTGGCCCCCCTGTCGGCAGAGTGGAGCGCGCAGGAGATCCCCTATTCCGTCACCGGCTCCTACAACTACACCGACGAAAACGGCTGGAGCTGGATGGACCTGACCAGCGACGGCAGCGCCCAGCTGGGCGTGCAGGACAACAGCCGCATCTATCGGGGCGATGCCGCGTATCTGGGCGTGGTGCCCGAGGGCGTGGTGCTGGGCATCGCTGCCGATGAGGAGCTCGAATTTGTGGCGGCGTTCAAGAACGACCTGTACAACGAGAACCTGACCCTGACCATGATCGCCGGGCAAAACCCCTTTGCCGAGGGCGAGACCCAGCTGCAATTGACCCGCAGCTACGGCTGAGAACACAGGAGAACGACCATGAAACACAAACGCCTTGCCGCTGCGGTGCTGGCGGCGGCTCTCTGGCTGACCGGCTGCGGCGGCGCGGCGGCTCCCGCTGCCCCCGCAGGCTCCGGCGCAGCTTCCCAAAGCGCCGCAGACACGGCGGTGCAGACGGCACAAAAAGACCGCATCACCGAGCAGTTCACGCTGGAAAAGACCATCCAGCTGTACGAGTGGGGCAGCGCACAGAAGCTGACCATCCATGTGCCGCAGCTGGTGTGCGACGGCCCGGACGCTGCTTATCTCAACGATGAGCTTGCCGCCATGTATGCGGCAGACTTCCGACAGTACGAGGACAGCCCGGAGATCGAGCCGCAGCAGGACGAGTGGAGCCCGGAGATTTATATCAACTGGGACGCCTACTGGTACGGCGACTGCGTAAGCCTTGTGGTGTTCCGCTACGACGGCGGTACCGACCCGGGGTATTCCCGGGGCTGGTGCTTCGATTTTGCCACCGAAAAGCAGGTCTCCGTGACGGAAATGCTGCAGCGCATGGGGCTGGACCCGGATGCCGTGCAGCAGCAGATGCTGCGCGGGGCCATGCAGACCTTTGACCGGCGCATGGCGCAGGGCGGCTACTACGAGGGCCTGCTCAGCGGCGGCAATCTGGCAAGCATGCGGATGAACACGCTGGAAAACAACCAGCTGGAGGACCTGTGCCTGCTGCTGCCGGAACAAAACCGGCTGGTGCTCCGGGGCGGGTGCAGCTCCACCGCCGGGTCGGGCTGGCGGCAGCTGGATGTGGAGATCCCGCTGCAGGCTGCTGACCCGCAGCCGCAGACGGTGCTGACCGATACCTACGGCAGCGCTTCGGTGCAGCTGGAAGGAACACAGGGCACCATCACCCTGCGCCGCACGCCGGAGACCGCCGCATGGGACGCGGATTACGGCATCCGGCTGGAACAGGACCGCACCTACCCCATCCTTGGCATCTATAATGAGTATATCGACCTGTGCATCGGAGAACTGGGCGCGTCCTTCCACCCGGTGGTCTATCTGCTGACCAAGGACGGCGTGGTGGAGTACGTGGATGTGCTGCACTGCCTCATGTTCGGCAGCGCTCTGGTCTGTCAGGACCCTATCTATATTGCAAATCAGGGCGTGGCGCTGGAACGCAGCGGCAGCGAGGTGAACCTGCGTCAGGAGGATGGCTCTGTGCTGGAGCTGGCTCCCCTGACGGCAGAGTGGAACGCGCAGGAGATCCCCTACGAGGTCACAGGTGCGTTCAACGATATGGGCGACGACCAGTTTGACTGGATGGACGTGGAAAGCAATGGTTCCGTCCAGATGGGCGTGCAGGACAACAGCGTTTTCTATCAGGGCTACGCCGATTATCTGGGCGTAGTGCCGGAGGGCATGGTGCTGGGTGTCTGGACCAACGAGACGGCAGACGGGGCACCCGGCATCACCTTTGTGGCGGCGATGAAGTACGACCTGTACAACGAGACCCTGAGCTTTACCATGATCGACGGGCAGAACCCCTTTGCCGAAGGAAAGCCCCAGCTGCAGCTGACCCGTTGCCCGGATAACTGACCCCGGCGGGAGCTGCTGAGAACACAGGAGAACCACCATGAAACACAAAGCATTCCGCTGGATACCGGCAGTTTTGCTGGCGGCGCTGCTGGCAGGCTGCGGGGCAAAGACCGCAGCCTCTGCCCGCCCGGCTGGCAGCCGGGAGCTGAAATCGACCCCGCCGGATTCCATGCACGCCACCGCGGCGATCACCGAGCAGTACACCCTTGAAAAGGTGGTGCAGGCGGAAAACGGCGGCAAGGTTCGGCTGAACATCCATCTGCCCCGGCTGGAAAGCGACAGCGCCGATGCCGCCCGCATCAACGCCGAGATCGCCCGGCTCTACGAATACGATGTGCAGGAGTATGTAGACTGCCCGGCGGCAGCCGACCCGGACGTGTGGGACATCTGCATTGAGATGAACTGGAACGCCAGCTGGTACGGCGACTGCGTCAGCCTTGTGGTCAGCAGCTGCTACGGCGGTACGGATGCGCCCTTCCACAATGGCTGGTGCTTCGACTTTGAAAGTGGAAACCAGCTCACCGCCATCCAGCTGCTGCAGCGCATGGGGGCAGACCCCGCTGCGCTGGAAGAGGCGCTTTACCGCGACGTGAAGCGCCGGGATGAGCTGGACCGTCAAGCCGCCATCGAGAGAGGAATGCTGCCCCCCGGCAGCCTGAAAGAGGGCAACACCGCATGGTGGACTACGCTGGACGAACTGCCGCTTTCGTTTGACGAAGCGGGGAACGTTACCTTTTTCGTCCGCCGGTTCAGCGCGTCCGGGGGAGAGTTTGTGAACGATGCCCCAACCATCCCGCTGGACGCGCAGCCGCTGCCGCAGGACTGGGAGCAGCAGGTGCTGGCCGAGTGGATGGCAGTCACGGCGGTGACGCAGGGTGAAAGCTATGCCCCCGCCGACCGCAACGAAAGCTTTACCCTGCGGCTGGAAAAGGCCGAGATCACCGGCACGGTGACCGTCTCCTTCATCCGGGAAACATACGTCAGCCCGCAGATCCAGTCCGCTGCCGAGACCCGCACCGGAGAGCTGAATGCCGGTGCTGTGACCGGCTGGGACGGGGAAAAGAGTCAGGGCTGGAACCTGACTTGCCTCAGCGAGGACGGCAGAAGCCGCTGGATTATCTCCATGATGGAGGACGGCTCGCTGCTGATGCGTTCCACCGGCTCGAAAAAGGACGGCACCGTGTGGTATGTGTTCCGGCGCACCACGGCGTGGGATGACATCGGCTACACCGCCATCCCCCGCAGGCTGTGGGGCACTTACCGCGCCGGAGACGAGTCCGCAAAGGGTATCCGCTGGATGACCTTCCTGCCGGACGGCAGCTGCTGCATGAGCGTGGAATGGGACGGGTGGAACGGCATTCTGACCGGCACCGCCGAGGGAACACAGGGCCGCACCGAGGACGGTACCGAGCTGTACTTCACGCTGACCGACACGGACGGCAGACCGTGCGAGTTCTGGGCCATTTTGCTGAACGATGACGGCAGCCCCAGCGGCTGCAGCCTGAAATACCGCGCCGGAGAAGTGCTGTTTGACCGGGACACGCGTCCCGTTTACTGGAAAAACGACTCCCCGGAACAACCCCTTGAACCGTGACCAAAACCGGAAACCGTGCGATAACAGAAAGTTATCGTTTGCACAAATAAAACATACAGGAGGAAATTACTATGGGTCTTATCAAAGCAGGTATGGGCGCACTGGGCGGAACCCTTGCAGACCAGTGGAAGGAATTTTTCTACTGCGATTCTCTGGACAAAGATGTGCTGATGGTCAAGGGCCAGAAGCGCACCTCCCGCCGCAGCTCCAACAACGGCGAGGACAACATCATCACCAACGGCAGCGGCATCGCCGTGGCAGACGGACAGTGTATGCTCATCGTGGAGCAGGGCAAGGTGGTGGAAGTGTGCGCCGAGCCGGGCGAGTATACCTTCAATTCCTCCACCGAGCCCAGCGTGTTCACCGGCAACTTCGGCGATAGTCTGGCGGCAACCTTCCAGACCGTAGCCAAGCGCTTTACCTACGGCGGCGACACCGGCAAGGATCAGCGCGTGTACTACATCAACACCAAGGAGCTGGGCGAGATCCTGTACGGCACCGCCACCCCCATTCCGTTCCGTGTGGTAGTCAGCGAGGAGCGGGGCTACAAGCTCTCGGTGAACCTGCGGTGCAACGGCAGCTTTACCTACCGCATCTGCGACCCGCTGCTGTTCTACACCAACGTGTGCAGCAACGTCTCCACCCAGTATGACGCATCCGAGATCGCACCCCGGCTGAAGAGCGAGTTGCTGAACGCTTTGCAGCCCGCGCTGGCTACTCTTTCTGCCAACAAGGTGCAGTATTACGAGATCCCCGCCCACACGCTGGAGATCTCGGACGCCCTCAACGAGCAGCTGTCCAATGTCTGGCGCAAAAAGCGCGGTATTGAAGTGTTCTCCTTCAACATCAACTCCCTGTCCATCCCGGAGGAGCAGCAGAAGAAGATCACCGAATGGGAAGAAAACGCCATGACCACCGACCCCACCACCGCCGCAGCTCGTCTGGTGGGCGGCCAGATCGACGCCATGAAGACCGCCGCCGGCAACACCGCCGGTGCTATGACCGGCTTTATGGGCATGGGCATGGCAGCCGGTGCAGGCGGCATGGGCGGCATGAGCGCCCAGAACCTGTTCGCTATGGGCCAGCAGGCTCGTCCGGACAGCGTGGACGCGCCCCAGCAGGTCAGCCGCCCCGCACCCGCCCCGGCAGACAGCTGGAAGTGCAGCTGCGGCGCTACCGTTACCGGCAAATTCTGCCCGGAATGCGGCAGCAAAAAGCCGGAGCCGAAGCCCGCTGCGGACAGCTGGACCTGCAGCTGTGGTGCTACCGTTACGGGCAAGTTCTGCCCGGAGTGCGGCAAGCCTCGCCCGGCGGCAGCAGAAGGCTGGACTTGCAGCTGCGGCGCGGTGAACAAAGGCAAGTTCTGCTCCGAGTGCGGCAAACCCAAGCCCGCCGGTACGCCCAAGTATAAGTGCGACAAGTGCGGCTGGGAACCGGCAGACCCTGCACACCCGCCCAAGTTCTGCCCGGAGTGCGGCGACCCCTTTGACGACAGCGACCTGACCTGACAAATACAGAGCAATGAAAGGAGCATACCATGATGGGATTCTTTTCCAACCTGTTCGCAAAACAGAACTGTGCCGTCTGCGGCAAGGAGTGCGGCACCCTGCACCGCTCCAAGCTCCGGGATGGACAGTTCCTCTGCGATGACTGCGGCAACAAGTGCTCCAAATATATCCGGCTCAGCGAGCTGACGCTAGACGAGGTCAAGGAGCACATGGAGTATATGGCCCGGATGAAGCGGGTGTTCGACGAGGTGTTCGACAAGACCGAGTTCCGGGTCAACGCATACCCCTCCACCCCGACGCAAATGGGGCTGGTGTTCTGCGATGAGCTTGGAATGTTGTACATCGACGACCGCACCGGCGGCCGGGGCAAGATGCCGGAGCTGATCCGCTACGACCAGATCGCCAGCTACGAGGAGTATCTGGACGAGACCCCCGCCAAGGAGCCGGGCCAGGAACCCACCCTCAACGGCGGCGGCCTGAAGCTGAAGCTGGTGCAGCCCCGCAGCATCACCGAGGCCCAGACCCAGCGGGGCATGCGCCCCCACCCCTACATCAAGCAGGAGCTGGTCATCTGCTTCAGCAAGCGGGACCGGCGGGAGATCGGCTATGCCCACATCGCACGGCAGCATCTGGACCACATCTTCGGGGTCCACGACAACGAGACGAGCCTGTTCGGCCGCCGGATGTCCAAGGCCGAGGAACGGGAGCTGAAGGGCCAGATGGGCATGATCGGTGCCATGGGTGCCGTGGCATCTGCCGCCATGAAGGGCGGGCAGCTCTCTGAGCAGGAAAAGGCCCGCTTTGTGGAGAACATCAATCTGGCAAACGACGCCCAGACCGGCGGCATGGCATTGTACAGCCGCCGTGCTGACGAAGCCTTTGCAAAAGTGCAGTGACCCCAAAAGGAGGAACGGATATGAGAAAGATCCAGCGCAGAGATTTCCTCAAGGCCATGGGCCTTGCCACCGCCGCCCTCGGGCTGACCGCCTGCGGCGGCTCCGGTGCTGCCAGCGCTTCCAGCGTTTCCAGTGCACCGGCTTCCAGCAGCAGTGCCCCGGCAACCTCGACACAACCGGAAGCAGCAGTGGACAAAGCCGCCCCTGCAGGGGCCCCTGTGACCCAGTTCCAGACCGGGGAGCTGACCATCGGCGAATACACCTTCAAGGCGCAGTACATCCCCTTTGACGTCCGCCGGGAACTGGACGGAGCGCATCACTGCATCCATGCGGACAGCTACCGGGGCAATTACTTCTTCAGCTTCTACAACGAGGACGATGAAGAGCAGTCTGCCAAGATCTTCGAGTATGCCATCAAGGACGACCGGCTGACCCCGGTGGCAGAGTACAACATTGACGGCAGCAACGCCCTCAGCATCGACCGCAATGGCATCCTGTACGCCATGGACAACTTTGATGTCTACTGCTACGATCTGAACAGCAGCGACCCGGAAGAGCTCGGCGACGCACTGGACTACATGGGCAGCTGCTATTCCTCCAAGGATCGGGATCTGACCGTAATCTACTGGACCGACTCCGCACCGGTGCTGGTGCAGGACGGCGAGTACACCGAGCTGACGCTAGAGGGCGACAACGAGATCGGCCCCTTCTGCAGCATGCCCTCCCTGAACCTCAGCGGGGACGAGCTGCTGACGGTGGGCGAGCTGGAGTCCAACGGCGATGATTACTTTGCTGCCTTTGATCTGGACGGCAATGAGCTGGCCCGCAGCTCGCAGCCGGTGGGCAGCTTTGACGCCGTGATGATGAAGCGCCCCAACGGCTATCTGCTGGACACGGGCTATATGTGGGAGCTGTACGCGCCGGACGGCACTTTTTTGGAAAAGTCCCTTCCCGTGGGTGAGCGCGAGACCCTGTGCCAGCTGTGCGGCGACTTCTGCACCTTTGATGTTTTCCTGCCGCTGGAAGAAAACGCTTTCCTTGCAGTGGGCCACCACGGCAAAGCCACCGAGCCGGACGAGCCGGTGGTGTTCCGCATCACTACGGATTTCTGAGCCGACCGCTTCGGCGGGAAGACCAACGCAAAAACAGCGGGGCCGGGGAAGAGCCCTCGGCCCCCTTTGGAACAACAGGAGGAAACGCTATGGCAGGAATGCTGGAATATAAGTGCCCCTGCTGCGATGGCGCCATCCAATTTGACAGCGCCACCCAGAAGATGAAATGCCCCTACTGCGACACCGAGTTCGACGTGGATACCCTCAAGGGCTATGACGAGGAGCTGAAGGACGAAAAGCCCAGCGAGATGGAGTGGACCACCCCCGGCGGCAGCTGGGCAGAAGGGGAGACCGCCGGTCTGCATACTTACAGCTGCAAGAGCTGCGGCGGCGAGATCGTGGGCGACGACACCATGGCCGCCTCGGCCTGCCCCTTCTGCGGCAATCCCATCGTCCTCACCGGACAGTTTGCCGGGGCCCTGCGGCCCGACCTCATCATCCCCTTCAAGCTGGACAAAAAGGCCGCCAAGGCAAAGCTGCAGGAGCATCTCAAGGGCAAGACCCTGCTGCCCCGGGTGTTCCGCAGCCAGAACCACATCGATGAGATCAAGGGCGTGTATGTGCCCTTCTGGCTCTTTGACAGCGACGCCGACGCTCAGCTGCGGTTCACCGCCACCCGGACCCGATGCTGGTCGGACAGCAAATACGACTATACCGAGACCAACTACTACTCCGTCCGGCGGGACGGCACGCTGGGCTTTGACGCAGTGCCGGTGGACGGCTCGTCCAAGATCGAGGACGACCTGATGGAATCCATCGAGCCCTTTGCCATGCAGGACGCCATCCCCTTCCAGACCGCCTATCTGGCGGGCTATGTGGCGGATAAATACGATGTGAGCGCCGAAGACAGCATCGAGCGGGCCAACAAGCGCATCCGCCGCTCCACTGAGGAGACGTTCCAGCAGACCGTTACCGGCTACGATTCGGTCAAGGTGGATAACAGCAGCATCCAGCTGCACGGCGGCAAGGCAAAGTACGCGCTGTTCCCGGTCTGGCTGCTGAGCACCAGCTGGCGGGGCGAAAACTATCTGTTTGCCATGAACGGTCAGACCGGCAAATTCGTGGGTGACCTGCCCGTGGACAAGGGCGCTGCCCGCAAGTGGATGCTGGGCCTTACGGCTGCCCTTTCCGCCGCGTCCTACGGCGTGATGTGGCTGCTGTGGCTGGCACGGATCCTGTAAAGGAGGGACGAACGATGAAAAAGACTTCCAACCGACTGCACTCCCTCTTTGCGGCGCTGGCAGCACTGATTCTTGCGGCGGCGCTGGCTGTTCCGGCCTTTGCGGTGGAGGGCGGCTTTGCCGACCTGTACTACCGCATGAACGACAGCGCAGAAGTTCTGACCGAGGACGAGGATAATGAATTGGAGGCTTCGCTGGAGGAGCTGAGCGTCCGCCAGAGCTTTGATGTGGTCATTGCCACCATCGAGTCGCTGGAAAGCGTGGACTACGACAGCATGGAGGCCTATGCCGACGACCTGTATGACTTCTGCCAGTTCGGCTACGGCTCCGATATGGACGGCGTGCTTCTGCTGGTGAGCGTGGGCGACCGCAAATGGCACATCTCCACCTGCGGCTACGGCATCACCGCCTTTACGGATGCCGGCATCCAGTACCTTGGCGAGCAGATGACCCCCTTCATGGCCGATGGAGACTACGCCGGTGCCTTCCGCACCTTTGTCCAGTGGTCGGATACCTACATCGACGCTGCCCGGGCGGGCCACCCCTACGATGTGAATAACCTGCCCCGGGAGCCGCTGTCTCTCATGTACCTGTTCCTTGCGCTGGGCATCGGCCTTGTGCTGGCATGGGTCGTCGTCCATGTGATGAAAAGCCAGCTGCGCAGCGTGGCGTTCCAGGAGAATGCCGCCAGCTATGTGCGGGAGGGCAGCATGAATCTGACCAACAGCCGGGAGCTGTTCCTGTACCGTGACGTGCACCGCACCGAGCGACCGAAGGAGTCCCGCTCCAGCGATTCCGGCGGCAGCTCCACCCACACCTCTTCCAGCGGCACCACCCACGGCGGTGGAGGCGGCTCGTTCTGAAAGGAGTATGTTTATGAACCCTTATCTTTCGGAAAAAGCCCGCGGTGAGATCCCTCGTTTCCTCAAATGGCTGCGGAACGCGGGGCTTGCCTTCTGCGTGTTCTGCTCTGTCGGCGGGCTGTATACCCTCTGCCTGGACCTGCAGGCCAAGGACACCTCCCACGTTGTCGGGTATGTGTTCTGGATCGTGGTGGGCGCAGTGCCCCTTGTTCTGTTCGCACGCAACGAAAAACGCCGCTACCATGCAAGAACCATCGCCCGCAGGGTGGAGAGCTACTCCGGGCCGGAGGTGCCCCTGAGGTGGCTGTGCAACGGCGTTGGCATGGACACAAAGGACCTTGCATGGTATTTTGAAAACGGCTATTTTGTAAACCTCAGTCTGGATCTGAACCAGAAGATCGTCCGCAGGCGGACTGTGCCCCGCCATGACCCGAACCGGAGCTGAACCCTTTACAGCTGAAACAGAAAGGAGTATTTTCATGGGACTTTTTGATAAGATGAAGCAGGCCGCCGCAAATGTTTCCGGCAACCAGACCGTCACCTTTACCTTTCAGGCTCTGCCGGAAAGCCTTGCCCAGATGCAGGCACTGCCGGAGGCCAGTCTGGACACCCCCTTCAAGACTGCGGCCCTCACCGTCTGCGCGCTGTGCGCCTACGGTGCCGATAAAAACATCGGGCTGGAGATGCTCAACTGGCTGCGCGGCCCCCGCCCCATGAACGGGCAGGAGATCTCCTTCCTGAACGACCGCTTTCGGGACGGCAAGAGCTATATCCCGTTCTCCTACTTTGTGGGTGCGTCGCCGGAAAACGGCTATACCCCCCGCCAGCCCTTCACCCTGCTGGTGGGCAGCAACCACACCTCCAACACCGAGGAGGGCTATTGCAAGCTGTTCATCCCCTGCGGCGGCGCCGACAGCCCCCGCCCCATCAAGCTGCGCCGCAAGGGCGACGGGCAGTGGTTCTTGTGGGAGCAATACCTGATGACCGGCATCCGCATCCCGGCGTCTGCCGACCCGTGGGCATAAAACAAAGGGGCTGACATGAAAGCCATGAAAACTTTTGCAGCACTGCTTGCACTGGCTTTCAGTCTGGCAGGGTGCGGTGCGGTGGACGGCGACCCCGTCCGCCCCGCCCCCGGCAGCGCCGGGCAGGGCAGCAGCACAGCGGCTTCCGGTGCCGATTCCGCTGAGCCGGAGCAGCTTGCCGCAATGCGGCAGCTGGCAGGGGAAAACGGAGAGCTTGCCGGGGTGCTCTATCTGGGCAGCGTTCCGGAGCGCACCACCGATGTGCACGCCGTGCTGGACAGCTTACCGGAACAGCCGTGGCAGTTTGTTGCGGACATCCCGGCAGACCGCTGGGTCGCAGCGCCGGGCGGCGGGCGCGAGCTGTACTGCATCTTTGCCGTGCGCAGGGAGGATACGCTTTTTGTCTATGAAAAGCAGGATCCTCAGTACCCGAACGAGACGGGCAAGGAGCTTTACGGCAGGCAGGGTGGCCAGCCCATTCTGCTGCTGTGCAACGGCAGCAGGGAGGACACCGACACCATGGTAACGGTCTATTGCAGCACCGGACGCCCGCTGGACTGGAACCCGCAGCTTTCCGCCGAGACCAGCCGCCCTGTGCTGGTGGAGGGCGTAGACGATTTTTCCCAACACCCAACGCCCGGCGCTGCCCCCTGAGGTGCGCCCCGGCAGGGCATGAGAAAGGAGAACTTATGAAACGACTGAAACTTCTGGCAGCCCTGCTGGCGCTGACCATCGGCCTTGCAGGCTGCGGCGGGTCGTCCAAGGGCGGCAGCCCGGCCAGTTCTGCATCCAAAAATAAGCTGGACGGTGACGGCATGACCGCACCCAGCACCCAAGAGCAGGAATACGAAGAGCCGGAGGACGTGACCTACATGCGCCTTCTGGCAGGGGAGGACGAATACCGCGCCTGTGTGCTGTATCTGGGCGGCTCCTACGAGGTGACCACCGATGTGCAGAAGGTGCTGGACAGCCAGACCGATCTGCGGGATCTGTGGAGCTTCGTCTACGACATCCCGCAGGATCACTGGGTCGTGGCACCGGATGGCGGGTGCGATTTGTACTGCATCTTCCCGCAGGACCCGGATGCCACCCTGTTCGTCTACGAGACGAGCCTGACAGACGATGCCGAAAACCCGCTCCAGCGCGGCAAACAGCTCTATTACAGTGAGGACGGTCAGCCCATCCTGCTGCTGTGCAACATCAGCGATATCGCCCCCAACACCGAGGTGGAACTGTACCCCAGCACCGGCGAAGAGCTGGTATTCAGCCCCTTCCTTTCCGGCGAGAACGGCCATGTGGTGGAAGCCGAGGGCGTGTGCGATTTTACCATCTACCCGGAAGGGGACGACTGGGAGACCGACACCAGCCCCTGGTCGTTGGAAGGCAACTGGCTGGAGATCTACCGCGACACCGACGAGGGCGTTTTTGACACTGACCCCGCAGACGCTGACCGGATGTGCTTTTTGCCCACAGACGCCGACACCGAGGGCGACCAATTGCCCCTGACCGCCAGCTACATCACCCCCTACCCGGAGCTGAACGTGGAGGAAGCCGACCTGTTCTATCAGGAGGGCACCCCGGAGGTACCCTTCCGCTCCAATCAGGAGTGGTACGCTACCTTTACCGGAGAGGACGGCTCCCGCTACGCCGTCACGCTGGAGGACGAGGACACCCTTGCCCTGAAGTTCTATCTGGATGGTCAGGAGAGCTACCTGAGCCTTGTCAACACTGTCTACTTTGCACGGCAAGAGGCCATGGGGTGACCGACGCGCACACCAACACCGGGAGGAATGCACCATGAAACAAACCAAAAAGATCACCATCCTCCACTCCAATGATCTGCACGGAGACTTTCTGGCAGAGCAGGTGGACGAAAAACTGGTGGGCGGCGTTTCCATGCTGTCCGGCTACATCGAAAAGGTGCGGGCAGAACAGCCCAACACCATCTACGCCATTGCAGGTGATATGTTCCGCGGCTCGGTCATTGATTCCGAATACAAGGGACTTTCCACTATCGAGATCATGAACGCCCTTGCCCCGGACGTGGTCACCATCGGCAACCACGAGGTGGATTACGGCATCGCGCATCTGCTGTTCATCGAAAAATGCGCGCGCTTTCCCATCATCAACGCAAACCTCTACATCAAAAACACCTCCACCCGGCTGTTTACCCCCTACAAGATCCTGCGGATGGACGGCATGAACATCCTGTTCATCGGCATCATCACGCAGGACGTGATCAACCAGACCAAATCCGAATCTCTGGTAGGCTCCTTTGTGGACACCGCCGCAGCAGCCGCCGAGGTGGGCAAGATCTGCAACGCCCACAACAGCATCGATATTGATTTTACCGTGCTGCTGACCCACATCGGCTTTGAGGAGGACCGCCATCTGGCGCGCCAGCTGGACCCGGCGTGGGGAGTGGACCTGATCATCGGCGGGCACAGCCACACCCTGCCGGAGCACGCGGTGGAGGAAAACGGCGTGGTCATTGCGCAGGCGGGCACCGGCACCGACCAGATCGGGCGCTTTGACATCGTGGTGGACACGGACAACAACTGCATCGATTCCTACACATGGCGCACCGTGCCCATCTGCGCCGAGACCTGCCCCCGCAACCCCGCCATGGAGCAGGTGCTGCACCGCTTCACCAGTCAGGTGGACGAAAAGTACAGCCACATCGTAGGGCGCTTCCGCCGGGAGCTGACCCACCCGGAGCGCACCCGGGAGACCGAGCTGGGCAACCTGTTTGCGGACATCTTCACCCGCAGCCTTGGCATCGATATTATGCTCATCGGCTCCGGCAGCATCCGGGCCGAAAAGCTGGGCCCCATCGTTACCTACGGCGACCTTATCGAGGGCTTCCCCTACGATGACGGCGTATTCATGTTCAAGGTGACCGGCCAGCAGCTGCGCCAGATGCTCCATTACATGCTGCGGGAGGAAGCCTACACCGGCCATACGGAGTTCTACCAGCTGCCCTCCACCCTGCGCCTGCGCTACGACCGCCGCAAGGGCGATTTTGATTACTTTACCTACTGCGGCAGGGAGGTGGGCAAGGAGATCGGCGATGACGCCCTGTTCACCGTGGGCTTGCAGAACTACCACTTTAAAAACATCGAAAGCTTTTTCAACATCTCCTACGACACCCTTTGCAAGCTCCAGAAGCCCCGCAGCGTGGCAACCTCCTGTCAGGATATCCTGATGGAGTATTTCCGGGAGCACGAGATGGTGGACGCGGTGGTGGACGGCAGAATGACCATCCTGCCCTCTACCGCGCAGACCGGCTGAACCCCTTTACCGCACAGCAATAACAACACGAAAAACGAAAGGAGCACCCCATGAAACAGCGATTCTCAAAACGAACGCGCCTTGTCAGCGCCTTGTTGACGCTGGCAATGGTGTTTACCTTTTTGCCCTTCAGTGCCTTTGCGGCGAACACAGAAATTGATTTTAATTCGCCGGATTTTAAGCTTAATTTCCCGGATGAGGAATTTCGGCGCTTTCTCAAAGAATGCTGTGACAAAAACGGCGATGGCAAGCTCGATGTGGATATCAAGAATATGACGATTCCAACCAGTTATGCAATCAAAAGTCTTGAAGGAATCCGTTTCTTTGAAGATCTCGAAAAGCTGGATTGCCACGATATCGGCTTGACAACACTTAATGTTACCAAGAATTTCAATCTGAAGGAGCTGAATTGTTCCGACAATCAACTGAAAGATTATCTTTATATTCTTTCAAGCGGACTGAAAAAACTGGATTGCTCCAATAATAAACTGACCTACATGAATCTGGGCATTCTCCTTGGGCTGAATCTTGAGGAGGTGAATTGCTCCAATAACAAAATAACGAATATCGTAATGGATAGCGTGGGGGAACTGGTCAAATTTGATTGTTCCAACAACGATCTGATGACGTTGGATGTCAGCCAATGCTTCAAGCTGAAAGAACTGAATTGCTCTGGAAATCAACTGATGGAGTTGGATGTCGGGAACCAGACGCAGCTGACACAGCTGGATTGTAGCAATAATAAATTGACAGAACTGAACGTGAAACAGAATGGCGGCTTGATATCTTTGATATGCAATGATAATCAGCTGACAACGCTGGACCTGAGCCAAAATCACAGTTTGAGTAATCTGAATTGTGCAAAGAATCGGTTGGCTTGTTTGGACGTTACTGGAATCAGCGGCGGTACGATAACGGCTAATGGCAACAGGCGTCCCATTGCTGTCCGTACAGACGGAAAGTTTGACTTGACCACACTGCCCGGCTTTAACGTGGGAAAGGCAACCAACTGGAACGGCGGCTCTGTTTCTGGCACGATTCTGACAGTGGAAGATGGCAAGGATGAGGTGAGCTACCAATACAATTGCGGCAATGGAGTAAAGCCCACATTCATCTTTGAAACCAGTCTGCCCATCAATAAGAATAATTTCCCCGACGATAGCTTTAGAAATTACATCAAAACCTACAAAGCAGGTGGCAGAGATGTCCTCACGGTGGAAGAACAAAGAAAAGTCGAAACAATCGAAGTTGAAGGAAAGAACATCAGCAGCTTAAGAGGCATTGAGGCGTTCCCCAACCTGACCGAATTGAAGTGCGGAAACAATTCTATCCAGAAATTAGACCTGAGACAGAATCCAAAGCTGAAAACGTTGAAATGCAATAAGAATCAACTGACCCAGCTGGACCTGAGCAAGAACCCGGATATCGACTATCTGAATTGTTCCGAGAACCAGTTGGAACAACTGGATGTATCGCATCTGAAAGATTTGGTGATGCTCAATTGCTCGCACAACGATCTGGAGCAACTGGATGTCAGAAATAGTAAATTTCTGGAAACACTTTACTGTTCCTGGAATCGGTTGACAGAGCTGGACGCAGATGTGACCCATAAGTCCCGTCTGGTAAGTGTAGAATGCCAAAACAACCAGCTGACATCGCTGATTCTGGGCCAAAATAAACTGCTGAAGAAACTGAATTGTGCCCATAACCAGTTGACCCAGCTGAATTTGAACAATATGATTTCCTTAAAGGATCTGAACTGTTTCAACAACCAGCTGACCGTGCTGGATGTCAGCGATAGTCCAGAATTGACTACATTGTGGCTTAAGAATAACCATCTCACCAGCCTGAATTTGGACAACAACCCGAATCTCAATTTCAGTATTACGGATATTTACAGTTCCGATTTTAATAATGTTTACACCGTTACCCTGAACCCTGACCGTACGTTTGACCTGCGAAATCTGCCCGAGGGCTTTGATATAAACCGGGTTACAGGATGGGTCAATGGCAAAGCCAACGGGAACATTCTGACGGTCAATGAAGACACAAACGTAGTGTACTATAGTTATCGGTGCATAACTGGTAAGCTGGAAGTAAGTTTCAAATTGGATG
>OHKW01000716.1_pt1 | contig 19577 bp, 16 predicted proteins | sample 1568931 | NCBI WGS metagenome assembly OHKW01 (sample SAMEA3879536, study PRJEB24766) | human gut metagenome | biome: human-associated habitat; feature: feces | place: USA | collected 1985/1987 | reverse complement strand
TAGGAATATCGGTTTTTCCTTACGGAAATTGAAAGCATTGCCGGATCTGAACAGATTGTTCCTGCCCATGCCACGGTAATAATGTTTGGCCGATGATTCTGATCCGCCACACTGACCATCACAGCCGGCACCGGATTTAACATATTTCCCGCTTTCCAACTCTGTTTTCCCATTTTTCCACTCCTTTTGCCTGTTCCTGTTATTTATAATCCTGTTATAATTTCAGATCCGTATTTTCCCGGATAATATCCGCGATCAGTTCACGCTCATCCATATGATGCTTCACACCCTTGATCTCCTGGTAATCTTCGTGCCCTTTTCCTGCAAGGACGATGATATCGCCATCCTCAGCATGTTCCATGCAATACCTGATGGCTTCTTTCCGGTCCGGTATCGTCACATATGCGCCATCGGCTTTGTGTACCCCGACCAGAATATCGTTGATGATATCCATTGGTTCTTCATTTCTTGGATTATCCGATGTGACAACCGTCAGATCTGCCAGTTTTGAAGATACCTCTCCCATCTCATAACGGCGGGATTTTGCACGGTTTCCTCCGCATCCGAACAGGCAGACCAGTCTGCCCGGCTCATACTCTTTCAGGGTCGTTAACAGACTCTCCAGTGCCATGGCATTGTGTGCATAGTCAATCATCAGCGTATATCTCTTTGTTACCGGTACAATCTCAATTCTTCCCTTGACACTTACATGAAGCATCGCCTTTTTGATTTCTTCAACACTGACACCAAAATGATGACAGATTGCAATGGCGGTCAGGGAATTATACACCGAAAATTTTCCCGGCACATTGACTTCCACATCAAAATCCATGGAACCTCCCACATGATATTTTACACCAAGTGCCCCATGCTCCTTTTTTAACTCTACCTTCTGCGCAATCAGATCATTTTCTGCTCCATACCCAAACGTCTCAACCGTACAGGTATGTCCCTGTAAAATGCACTGCAGATGCTCGCTGTCCCCATTAAAAATTCCATGCCTGCACTGCTGGAACAAAAGACTCTTGCAGTGCATATAATCTGCAAAATCCTTGTGCTCATTTTCTCCGATATGATCCGGTTCAAGATTGGTAAACACGCCGATATCAAACACAAATCCGGATACGCGGTGAAGCATCAGCGCCTGGGAAGAGACTTCCATCACAACAGCATCGAGTCCCGCATCTACCATTTTTGCAAAAAGCTCCTGCACCCGGTAAGATTCCGGTGTCGTATTTGCAGAAGGAATACGCTCAGAACCAACAATCGATTCGATCGTGCCGATCAGTCCGGTTTTGATCCCCGCAGACTCTAGAATCGAACGAACCATATAGGTTGTCGTTGTTTTTCCTTTTGTTCCGGTAATACCGATCGTCTTTAATTTTTTTGCCGGATGCCCAAAATATGCCGCAGACATGCAGGCAAGTGCCAGACGGCTGTCCTCTACCTTGATATATGTAATTCCATCGATCGGCGTTACATCCTTTTCTACGACAATGGCCGCTGCTCCCTTTGCTGCCACATCCGGAATAAACTCATGTGCATCACGCACGCTTCCGCTGATGCACACAAACACAGAACCTTTTTCAACCTTGCGGGAATCATATACCAGAGTCGTAATCTCTGTCTCCTCGCTTCCCGCCAGTATCTCATATTCCATTTCGTTGATAAGTTCTTTAATTTTCATTTAATTTTCCTCCCAAATTCCATGAAACACTTCTGTCGCTGGTCCGGTCATATAAATATGATTGTTATCCGGATCATACTCGATGGTCAGATCTCCGCCCCGCAGATGCACCAGAACTTTATTTTCTGTCTTATGATTTAAGATACATGCCATAACCGTGGCACAGGTTCCGGTACCACAGGCAAGCGTCTCCGCAGATCCGCGTTCCCACACCCGCATGGATGCTTCCGTCGGAGAAATAACGTGTACGAACTCTGTGTTGGTCCGTTTTGGAAACCGTGGATGATGTTCAAACTCCGGACCGTATTTTTCCAGTTCAAAATGTTCGGTGTCCTCCACAAAAATTACCGCATGTGGATTCCCCATCGACACGCAGGTCATCTTCCACTCTCTGCCCTCTACTTCAATCGGCTCATCTACCACCTGTTCTCCCGATGCATCTACAGGAATTAAATCCGGTTTTAATATTGGTTCTCCCATATCCACACGAACCAGCGAAACCTTGCCATCCGCAACCGTCAGCTGCAACGTTTTTACCCCGGCTCCGGTTTCAATCGTAATCTCTTTCTTATCCGTCATTTTATGATCATATACATATTTTGCGACACAGCGGATTCCGTTTCCACACATCTCCGCCTCCGAGCCATCCGCATTGTAAATCCGCATCCTGAAATCCGCGATATCCGATGGGCCAATAGTGATCAGGCCATCCGATCCGATTCCAAAATGGCGGTCACTCACTGCAATTGATACCTTTGCAGGATCTGCTATCTTTTCCTCAAACAAATTGACATATACATAATCATTTCCGCACCCATGCATTTTTGTAAACTTCATATTTCTACACTCCTTTTTTCTTTTCCATCCTGTCGATTCAGAGCTTCTATTCTAAGTATACCCGCACGATCCGTCTTCTAAAACAACTACAGTGCTTTTTATATTGCAAATTGTGTGGAAACATAGTACACTGAATCTAATTAATATTTACAGGAGATTTATGCAATGTCAGAACTCTCACATTATGAAAAAACAGGATATCTTCATGACGATTTTAAGATTTTTCACTTAAAAGATACCTCTATGCGCCCGATTGACTTTCATTACCACGATTTTCATAAAATTCTGATCTTTCGCAAAGGAAATATTTCTTACAATGTGGAAGGACGTACCTATGATCTGATACCGGGGGATATCGTATTCGTTCCCGCAGGTACGGTCCACCGTCCGGTTCTGCACAGTTCTGAAATTTATGAGCGCATCATCATCTATATTTCCAGACACTACCTGGATGCCTGTCATGATTCCGACGATCTCTCCCTCTGCTTAAAAGAAGCGCATCAGAAAAAATCGCATGTACTGCGTATTCCGGCACTGAAGACAACACAGATTGCAAGAATTATCCACGATCTGGAACAATCTCTGGATTCCAGAGAATACGCAAACGAACTTTATCATAAACTTCTTTTTCTGGAGCTGATGGTGCAATTAAACCGTGCAGCGCTCTCCAACCGCATTGAATATCTTTCTACCACAGCCTCAAATCATAAAATGATCAACGTGATAGATTATTTAAATGCACATTTAACAGATGACATCACCATCGACTTTCTTGCCGAACATTTCTATCTGAGCCGGTATCATCTCATGCATGCCTTCAAGGAAGAAACCGGTTATACGATCGGAAACTATCTGACCACGAAGCGCCTTTTGCTGGCAAGAGATCAGATCGCCCAGGGGGAATCCATCACCACCGCCTGTTATGCCTGTGGTTTTCACAATTATTCCACCTTTTCCCGGGCATACCGCAAACATTTTGGCTGTTCTCCCAGAGAACAGCGCAATTGATCTGTCTGCCTGTTACATTTTGCGCTCTGCAAGTGTGTTGATCAGCGCAGGAATCAGCTGTTTCTTTCTGGATACCACATTTTCCAGCATAATCCCCTGATCGGAAGGCTCGCAATTATAAGCTGCCGCAACCAGCTGCGATGCATCCGCACCGCGATAAATCAGATAAGTAGACTCATTTAAGATATCCGTCAGCATGACAAAAATCATCTGGATCTGTTTTTCTCCCATCATCTGTTCCAGTTTCGGCTCGATACGTTCCTGCACCTTATCCAGTTCGGTGCGTCCCATCGCGCTGATCTGCGCCACGCCAAAACTCACATCCTCGGCATGGAAAATTTTAAAATCCTGATTTAAAATTTCTTCTTCTGTTTTATTATCAAAATTGCTTCCCGCCTGAAACATTGCTGAGGCAAGCTCCTCGACCTTAACCTCTGCAATCTCTGCCAGCCGGAGTGCTGCTTCCCTGTCTATCTGTGTACAGGTCGGTGAGCGGAACATCAGCGTGTCAGATAAAATGGCTGCACACATCAGTCCTGCCATCTGCGAGGTGATCGTAATTCCCTTTTCCAGATACATCTGATAAATGATGGTGGATGTACATCCAAGCGGCTGATTGCGGAAATACACTGGAGACATGGTCTCAAGGCTGCCCAGCCGGTGATGATCGATAATCTCTAAAATTTCCGCCTCATCGATATTGGATACTGCCTGTGATTTTTCATTGTGGTCCACAAGGATCAGTTTCTTTTTCTCTGCTTTCATCAAATTTCTGCGGGAAAACATACCCACATAGTTCTGGTTTTCATCGAGAACCGGGAAATCCCGATGCCGTATATTGGCTACGGTCTCTCTTACCTCATCCACGTAATCATCCAGATCAAAATGAATGATTCCTTTTTTTGTCATAAAATGCTTGATCGGCATACTCTGGTTGATCAGACGGGCCGCGGTAAACGTATCGTACGGTGTACTGATCAGAACGACTTCGCGTTCCTTTGCCGCTTCGATCACTTCCTGACTGATTTCATATCCGTTAGTGACAATCATGCAGCTGCAGTTTGATGCAATGGAAAGCATCTGCGACTCTTCCCCGTCCCCGATCATAACCAGGTCATCCTTGTCTATGGCAGAAGTCACTCCTTCCGGTGTACCGATTCCGATTACCACCTTGCCGTGAACAAAATACGCATGTTCATTTCCTGTCAGCAGCTGTCCGTCCAGCGTCTCTACAATATTCTTGTACTGGGTACGTGCGGTAGAAAGGATGGTATTATCATATACATCCATGTAGGATTTTGCAATATCTCCTGTTACAATCAGTCCTTCCAGCTTATTTTCCCGCACCACCGGAAGCGTAACAACCCCGAGGATCTTCATCATTTCCCATGCCTTTTTCATAGAGATATGACTGTTTACTCCCTCTGTACGGCGTATCTGAATATCCTTGATCTGTGTTCCGACATCCGAAATCATTGCCGGGGCCTCTACATGAAACCTTTCCAGAACATACGCCGTCTCCGCATTTACAGATCCGGCTCTCTTTGCAATATAGGTCATTCCCGTAGATGCTTTGGGATTCTTTTTTTCTATTTCATTTTTCAGGTTTGCATAAGAAATCGCTGCACATATGGAATCTGTATCCGGATGCTTATGTCCTACAACCCAAACTTTCTTTTTTGCCATATCAGATTCTCCTATTTGTTCTATATCTTTTTTGAGACAAAAAATGCAATCCTCATTCTTTTGAGAATTGCATATCCTTATTCTAAAACGCAATCACGCCCACACTAACCAGCAGGACCAAAAGTAACACCACCAGATTCACGATTCCAAGTATCATTCCCGTCAGGGAAAAAATACGGACCGGATGCATTCTGCTTTCCATAACGGTAAGCTTGTCCAGGCGTTCATCCATGCTGCGGAACAGATCCGAAATATTTCGGTAGCATTTTACATTTTCTGTATGTACTTTCTCGGAGATTTCTGTTTTTGCCGTGGTCAGCTGTTCTTCGATCTGCGCAAGAGAATCTTTCAGTTCCTTTGCTTTTTCTTCATTTAAGCGTTTGCCGTCTGCCACATCTTCCTTCATGGAAACTTCGATTTCTTCCATCTTGGCAGACACTTTGCCGATCAGACGATCAATCTGCTTTTCCACTTCCGCAGTGAATCCATCTGCTTTTTTCTGACGCTCCTCGAGAATCTGCCCCAGAGCATCTGCTTTCTCCTGACGTTCATCCACTAACGTCTGCAGTTCCTGTGCCTCCGTCTCTCTGGAATCAAGCAATGACTGTAACTGCTTGGCGCGTTCTCTGAATTCATCAATCTGACTAAGTAAGAAATCTTCCCTGCTCACAACATTAACTTTCCTTTCCTGTACTTCGGGCTGTATTTCCGTGTCCGGCTTTGTCTCTTTTGTCTTCTGTGAAAAAACCTCCTGCGTTTTTTCCTGAGCAGATGCACGCATCCGTTCTTCATATGCAGCTTTCCGACGATTGTGCGCAATCTGTCTGCGCAGCTCCAACAATAATCCAGACATTTTTTCCTCCGCTGTATCAGTTCCTCTGTTTATTGTATCATTCTCCCACGTATTTGTAAACAAAAAAGACTGCCAGCATGACGGTACTGGCAGTCCTTCTCCTTTTATAATATTCAGATCTTAAGCGATTCCGTTTACTAATTTTGCTAAACGGGAAACTTTACGAGCTGCGTTGTTCTTGTGATATACACCCTTAGAGCAGGCACTCTCGATAACTGAAGAAGCATCCTTATATGCAGCCTCTGCAGCAGCCTTATCCTTTGCAGCAACAGCAGCCTCTACCTTCTTGATTGAAGTCTTAACTTCAGAACGGATTGCTTTATTTCTTGCAGTCTTTGTCTCTGTAACTAAAATTCTCTTCTTAGCAGATTTAATGTTAGCCAATCTGTACACCTCCATATCAAACTGTAATTTGTTTCCTGCGGTGAAACAGACACGGACGCTTCATCGCAAACATACTAGAATATAATATGTCAAGCTGTCCCTTCTGTCAAGATGTAATTGAAAAAAAGTTGTAAAAGTCTGCCAATATGTATATAATGTAGACATGAAAACAATTGATAACGACATCAAAACAGGACAATTCAAACAGATTTATCTGTTATACGGAGAAGAACAGTATCTGATCCGTCAGTACCGGGACAAATTAAAGCATGCACTGGCAGCGGATGATGATACCATGAACTTTTCTGCTTTCTCCGGCAGCGACATCAACCAGAAAGAGATCATCGATCTGGCAGAGACACTGCCTTTTTTTGCCGACCGCAGACTCATTCTGATCGAAGACAGCGGTCTGTTTAAAAAAAGTGCCGAAGAACTTGCCGATTACATGTCTTCCATTCCGGAAACCACTTATTTTGTCTTTGCGGAAAAAGAAATAGACAAGAAAACAAAGATGTACAAGCAGGTGAAAAAAAACGGAAGCATCGTGGAATTTCCGCGTCAGAATGAGACGACTCTCTCCCGCTGGATCGAGGGAAGAATCCGCAGAAACGGAAAAAATATTACAAGAGATGCCTATGCGCTCTTTATCCGTAAAACCGGTGATGACATGGAAAATATCGACAAAGAGCTGGAAAAACTCCTCTGCTACACACTGGAAAAGGACTACATCGATATCTCCGATGTGGAAGCCATCACCACCGAACAGACCGAGAATAAAATCTTTGACATGATTGACGCTGTGGCACTGCACCAGCAGAAAAAGGCACTGGATCTTTATTATGATCTTCTTGCTCTCAAAGAAGCTCCGATGCGTATTCTTTTTCTGCTTTCCAGCCAGTTTCAGCGTCTGATGATTGTCAAATCCATGACCAATCAGGGATTTGGCAACAAAGAAATTGCTTTAAAAGCCGGCTGCCCGGAGTGGGCAGTCCGCAAATACCAGTCGCAGAGCCGTGCCTTTTCCATGGATCAGCTCAAACAGGCGATCCGCGATGGTGTGGAATACGAAACTGCAGTAAAAACCGGACACATGAATGACCAGATGGCCGTTGAACTGTTTCTGGTACAGTACAGTGCCGGAAAATAATTTTCTCTATTTCACGTAAGTTTCGCACACCAGCTTATTTTCGATGACGCGCACCCGTATCCGTCCACCTTCGATGGTGCAAAAAAATCTGCTGCCGCTCTCTTTGATCCTTTGTACGGCATCCGGGCTCGGATGTCCGTAACGATTGTCCTTTCCGGCTGAAGCAACCGTAATTTCCGGCCGGATACACTTCAATAACGCTTCTGCGTTCGCATAGCGCGATCCATGATGATCCGCCTTAAAAATCAAAACCTTATCCCATTTTTCGCGGCGGCTCAGCTGCTCTTCCACATCTGTAGAGATATCTCCACCAAACAGGGCGCGGATATCCCCCTCTTCAAATTGTAACACCAGACACCGGTCATTGATATCCTCCGCTTTATCCGCAGCTTTGGGATACAGACAGCGCATGGCTGCACGTTTGCTTCTTACCGTATCCCCCGCCTGCATATAAAGCACTTTCGTTCCATGGCTGCGGGCCAGTTCTGCCAGCTCTTTTGTCTTTGCTTCTTTTTCCACTGCTTTTGCAAACACCAGATACTCCACACGGTATCCGGACACAAGAACCTCCTTAAGACCGGACACATGATCGGTATCCGTATGACTGACAAACCAGTAAGAAATCTCTGACACTCCTTTTGCCTTTAAAAACGGCAGAATCCGGTACTTTCCCACCTGTTTCACATCGGTGCTCCCACCATCGATAAACATGGAAGTCCCGCCGCCCGTGCACAGATAAATACCGTCTCCCTGTCCCACATCAAGGAAATCAATCTCAAACGATTTCTTCTGTGGAAAAAGAAGAAAAAGCAGAAGAAACGCAATAAAACAGGAAAAAACTATGCCCTGCAGACGTTTCTTTCTTCGGCTTACACACAGATCTGCCGTTTCCCTGCAGTCTTTATGCTTTTCATTTCTGCGTGCACAGGCATAGATCGCCAGAAGAAACACTCCAAGCCCCAGGTAATACCAAAAGATCCGTATATGCGCAGGTTTCCCTGTGATCCTCTGCGCACCCGGAATCTTTAAGGAAACCTCACACAGAAACCGGTAACTGTCGAGCATCCAGCCACAGGGCGCAAACAGAACACGCCCCGCAGGCAAAAACGCCATCCCCACAATCACCCCAAGCACAGTAAGCCCCAGTAATCCGTTGACCACCACAAGTACAAACAGGTTTATCAGCATCGCGTACACGGGAATTTCATAATAAGAATATGCGACCAGCGGGATGGTAAACAACTGGATTGCAAAACTTACCAGAATTCCTTCTTTTTGTCTTGAGAAAAATGTTTTTTTGATGGTTTCCTCTCCGGCCTGCTGTCTGCGTTTCCATGAATGTTCCCATTCCAGCAGTACATTGGCTCCCACTCCGATGGCAATCACCGCCATCACGGAAAACACAAATCCGGAATACGATAGCAGAAACGGATTTTCCCACAAAAGTACGAGCACAACAATTCCAAGCGCATTTAACATGTCATAGGCATATCCTGTCACATCCGCAAACAAATAAATCAGACACATGCCCACCGCCCGCTGTGTAGATACCCCGTTTCCGCTTAAAACCGCATAGGAAATCAAAAAAACGGTCGTTGCCAGCGCTGCTGTCACATACCGGGTATGCAGTCGTTTCCGCAGCAGGCGGTACAGTCCCATCCCCAGAAGGGAAATATGAAGTCCTGAAATAGCAAGCACATGGGCGATCCCCGCTCTCTGATACAAAGATTTTATCTCTGCATCCAGAGCCCCCTTTTCCCCTAACAGCATCGCAGAAAGCACGCCATCGTCCCGGATAGAATGCCGGATCACGTCATTTGCACGCTTTTTCATATTCTGTAGTGCGCACCGGTAACGATCCGGTTTTCCATAGACCCGGCTGATCTTTGTGACCCATATGCCGAAATCAATTTTCTGACTCTGGTAAAACTGCCGGGCATCAAACATCCCTTCATTGGATGCTTCTGTAAATAATGAAATTGTACCCTCAATATTCAGGATTTGTCCAGCCGAATGGCTGGCAGAAGAAACATATGCGATTACATCATTGCATGGCAGTGTCTGCGATTCTGCTTCCACCGTGCAATCTTTTAAATAGTAATAAACGCATCTGGTTTTCGGTTCTATCCGATCAATCTTTCCCGCCAGGCGAACCTCCTGGCCATCTGTGAGTTTCTGCAGGTACTGCTGCCTGAAATCGATCTGCCGCTGCATCTGCAGCATCCCCAAAAGAAACATACCGGGAAGTCCTACCGCAAACAGAACTTTCCGCATCCCCCGTTCCTTCCGTGGAGTGGTATATACCAGTAACAGAACTGCCAGCACACCCCATGCCGGCAGCTGCTCTCTGACACACACAATCCCCAGCAGAAACTCTGTGGCAAGCAAAAGAAATGGTCTTTTCCTCACTCTTTCTTTTCCTATTCCGTAGATTCTACTTTCTCATCGCTTTCTTTTGTGACCAGACGGTCATCTGCCTTGTACATCTTTGATAGTTTATACGTGTAACGGCATTTGCCACTGGTATCTCCGTTGATGGAAATCTGTACTTTATCGATTCCCGTCAGTTCCGTCAGGGAATCCACGATAGAGTATAAAACAACAGGTTCTGAGATTTCCTGATTCTGATTCAAAAACATTTCATCCAGATTGACATAGCAGACCCCATCCACCACTGTGATCGTAATCAGTTTCGTCTCCGAAGGAATCGTTGCCAGGAGTCCGCTTTTTCTTGGTCCCTCAATCAGCTGTTCCATCACCAGTTTTTCCAGTGAAATGTTGGAACTGTAATGTACCTCTCTGGTTTCCGGAACCAGTCTGGTACCCGCCTTATTTGAAAAATAAAGTTTCAGTGTTGCTTTCTGGCTGGAATTGATCTGTTCTCCCGGATTTTCCACAAAACTGTCCAGATTCATGGCACCTACATTTGCTCCCGAGGCATCCACAAGTGGTTTCCCATCCACAGTAAAGGTCACATACTGGCTCAGCTGCAACAGTGTCTTTGCAATTGCAGCCCTGGTCAGAATCTCTTCCGTCGGTTTCATATCGTAATATTCCTTGCTGAAATCCACCGTAATCTGATAAGAGATCAGATCTATATTCTGGATTTTTACTTTGCGTGGAATGGTTCTTCGAAGCGTTGCATCCTCCGGCTGTGTCTGCAGATCTTTGAGCAGTTCCTTCACCTGTGCTTTGCCGGATGAAGTATGCTGCAGGGTAATCTTTTTCGCAACAACCTTTGTCAGTTCATTGTTTACATAAAATACAAAATAGTCTTTTTTATCTTCTTTTTTTCCACATCCGGCAGCCATTGTGAGTACCATTGCCACAAGGAGTATGATTGAAATTATTTTTTTTCTCATCTTTTTCCTCCTATGCAATATAGTTGAGCGGAATACGAACATCAAAGGTTGTTCCCTCGCCCATCACAGAATGTACTTTAATTGCGCCGCGATGCATCAGTATGGAATTTCTTGTAATCGCAAGTCCCAGTCCGGTTCCTCCGATCTCACGGGAATGGGATTTATCCACCCGGTAAAATCGTTCGTAAATATGATCCAGAGACTCCTCCGGAATACCGATTCCGGAATCTTCTACTTTCAGGTAGAAATACTGGTGATCCGCATTCAGCGATACGTGTACCCAGCCCTCTCCGTCATTCCGGTTATATTTGATTGCATTCTCCACAAGATTTGTGATCGCAAGCGTGATTTTTACCTCATCCACTTCTGCGGTAACCGGGCGGAAACTCTCAAGGACAAGTTCCACTTTCTGCTTATCCGCAATCGGCTGCAGACGTTTTAAAATCTGCTCTAAAAGTTCATTGATATTGACGGAAGATACATTCAGCCCTGCTGCAGACTTATCCATCTTCACCAGAGAAAGCAGATCGTTGATGATCTTTGTCTCACGCTCAATCTCGTTGGTGATATCTTCCATAAATTCCTGATACAGTTCCTTCGGCGCATCCGGCATGCTATTGATCGAATCCGCCAGCACCTTCATGGATGTCAGCGGTGTCTTTAATTCATGTGACACATTCGATACAAACTCCTGCCGGGAATCATCCATGACTTTGATCCGGCCAAGCATCTGATTGATCTTCTCACAGATTCCCGCCGTCTCCGTGTAATCATTGACCTGAAGATTGTACTCTCCGTATCCGTTTTTGATTGCAGCGATTCCCTCTTCAATCTTCTGCAACGGCTTCAGGAAATACAAAAGCAGAAGGATTGCAAAAAACACAATTGCAATTCCGACCATGACCATAACGATCACCGCCACCTGTCGCATATAGGACTGGTTGATCACAATATTGTCCGTAGAAACACTGATCAGCATAACTCCGATCACCGTTTCACTTTTATCATCAGGATCGCTGATCGGGATCGTCATCTCAATGTAATGGTTCTCCGAATCATAATGCACAATATCCTCGCCCTTGAAACTGCGCATGACCTCCTCTGCAATGATCAGCTTATGGTCATCGAGATTATACGTGTCATAATAAACTTTGCAATTGTCATCCACAACAATGACACGACCATCATAGATGGTCGTGAGCATATCAATCTGTGTCTGAATATTACTGGACGATACATCCGCCCCCAGCTTCATATATTCACTTGTCGCTATCTGATTTGCCAGAATTTTTGCCTGGCTTAAGATTTCACTTTCCCGGATAGAAACGGCACGCTTTTCGTAATATTTTAAAACTGCTGCCGAAAGAATCAGACTCGGTACGACCGCAATCACAACGATCAAAAGAATCAGCCGAAATTTTAAACTTTTTAAGAACTGAAGAAACTGTTTACTCTTCTGCATGGAAAAACCTTTCTGCCTTCTCGTCTATTTCTGGTAATAATAATATCCCACACCCCATTTTGTGTGCACGTATTTCGGTTCACTTGGGTTGGTTTCGATCTTTTCACGCAGACGACGTACATGCACATCCACTGTACGCACGTCTCCTGGATAATCTTTTCCCCAGACCAGTCCGAGCAGATTTTCCCTGCTGTATACTTTATTTTCATTTTTCACAAGAAGTTCCAGCAGATCAAATTCTTTTGCGGTAAGGTTTACTTCCCTGCCTGAAATAAACAGCCGTCTGCTGTCACAGTCCAGACGCAGATCCCCTTTCTCCACAATCGAAGAAACTTCTTTCTTTTCTCTCGGTCCTGCGGTACGACGCATGATCGCTTTGATACGCGCTTTCACCTCAAGAATATTAAACGGCTTTGTGATATAGTCATCGGCACCATAATCGAGTCCCAGAATCTTATCCATATCGTCGCCCTTCGCTGTCAGCATAACAATCGGCATATCAGAAAATTCACGAATCGCCTGACATACTTCGAATCCGTCCATCTTCGGAAGCATGATGTCCAAAAGGATCATATCATACTCATTTGCTTTCGCCATATTCAGCGCTTCTTCTCCATCGTATGCACAATCCACTTCCATCCCGTCCTGTTCAAGACTGAACCGGATTCCTTTTACGATTAATTTCTCATCATCTACTACGAGAACTTTCTTTGCCATATTACACCTCAACGAATCGTTATATAATCTTTCATTTTCTCAAAAAGTGCGCTTTTGATTCCGGATACCTGCATGATATCTTCGACTTTCGCAAACGGCCCGTTTTTCTCCCGGTATGCAAGAATTGCCGCCGCCCGTGTCTCTCCGATTCCCGGAATGGTCACAAGCTGCGTGGCATCCGCCGTATTGATATCAATCCGCCCATCCGATTCTTCCACAGTGGCACCGGCTGCCTCTGCCGATGCTTTCCGCTCCCTTGCCTCTTCCTCTGTGGGAAAATAAATCATCTGTCCGTCCGAAAGCTTCTCAGCAAGATTCCAGTATTCGCGGCTGGCAGCTTTGGTCAGTCCTCCTGCCGCCTCCACCGCATCGCAGATGCGCATACCGTCTTTCAGCTGATAGACGCCGGGAGCTGCTACCTCCCCGCATACATATACCTGTACCGTCTGGTCGGATTTTAATGTTTCTTTTTGTTCCGTTCGTTCCGTTTCCACAGTCTGCTCCTGTGTCTGCGTGGTATCCAGATATGGCACTTCCTCCCTGCCACATCCCGTCAGATACAGGCATGCCAGAATCATACAGCACTTTTTTATCCAATGTTTTTTCATCTCATTTCTCCCTTTCCGGGGCGAAATGAGTCTCAATGCATTTCTATTTTAACGATTTTTTGTTACTTTTACAAGTGTAAGTTATTCCTGCACAGAAAGTAATGCTTTTTCCAGCTTTTCAATCATTTCATCCACATGCTGTTTTTCGATGACAAGCGGTGGAACAAAACGAAGGACATCCGCTCCCGCTGTAATCACGATCAGTCCTTGCTCAAGTGCTGCGGCTGCCACTTTTCCAACTGGAAGCTTGCAAACCACACCCTGCATCAGACCTTTTCCTCTGCGTGTTACAAGGAAGTCATATTTTTCTACCAGCTCATCCAGTTTCTGTTCCAGATAAGGCGCTACTTCCTTTACATGACCTAAAATGTCACAGGCTTTAAACTGATCAAATACTGCCGAAACGGCTGCTCCGACAAATGGGTTTCCACCATAGGTCGTTCCGTGGTCTCCCGGTGCCAGCGATTTGTCTGCCACACGCTGTGTCAGGAAAAATGCACCGACCGGCACTCCACATCCGAGTGCTTTTGCACAGGTCATGATATCCGGTTTTACTCCGTAATTCTGCCATGCGAACATCTCGCCGGTACGTCCCATGCCACACTGGATCTCATCTAAGATTAACAGAATATCCTTTTCATCACAGAGCCTGCGCACGCCCTCGATAAATGCAGGATCGGCCGGATAAATTCCGCCTTCTCCCTGTACCGTCTCCATAATAACCGCACAGGTCTTGTCCGTTACCAGTTCTTTTACACTTTCTAAATTGTTATACTCTGCAAATTTCACACCCGGCATGAGCGGAGCAAACGGTTCCTGATAATGGGCATTTCCGGTCACGGAAAGTGCTCCGATACTTCTTCCGTGGAAAGAATGTTTCATGGCAATGATTTCATGGCCGGCATGTCCGTCTCTGGTATATGCATATTTTTTTGCAGCTTTGATGGCTCCCTCAATGGCCTCCGTACCGCTGTTTGTAAAGAAAATACGATCCATTCCGCTGGCTTTTAGTGCTTTCTTTGCCGCCTCAATGGTCGGGACATTGTAATAAAGATTTGACGTATGCAGCAGTTTATCCACCTGATCCTTCAGCGCATTTTTATACGCCTCATTGCTATAGCCCAGCGCACATACGGCGATTCCGGCTGCGAAATCCAGATACGCTTTTTTGTCTGTATCGTAAAGGTATACGCCCTCACCATGATCAAGTACAAGTGAAAAACGATTGTAGGTATGCAGCAGTTCCTGCTCCGCGGTATCAATATATTCCTGTTTATTCATTGTTTATCCACACCTCTTATCTCTTATTCATTGTAAAAATGATGTTCTTCATCACCCAAAATTGCAGTACCGATTCCGCGATTGGTGAAGATTTCCAAAAGCAGACAATGTGCGATTCTTCCATCGAGAATATGCACACGGGATACTCCGTTTTCAATAGCGTCAATGCAGTTATTCAGCTTCGGAAGCATACCGCCGCCGATATATCCGTCTGTAATCAGTTTTCTTGCATCGGAAACCGTAAGTTCGGAAATCAGAGTGGACGGATCTTCCGGATCTTTGTATACTCCCTCGATATCGGTTAAGAATGCCAGTTTCTCTGCGGAAACCGCACGGGCAATCGCACATGCCGCATCATCCGCATTAATGTTATAAGTATTGTATTCATCATCCAGACCAATCGGACAGATGATTGGAAGAAAATCTTTTTCTAAAAGGTCGTATAAGATATCAGCATTTACTTCTTTAACATCACCTACAAATCCAATATCTTCTCCATTCGACAATTTCTTTTCCACCTTTAACAGACCACCGTCTTTTCCACTGATGCCGACCGCCTGCACCCCAAGTTCCTGCACCATGGATACAAGTGATTTATTGACACGGTTTAACACCATCTCTGCAATCTCCATGGTAGGCGCATCCGTCTTACGCAGTCCATTGATAAATTCCGGTTCCATTCCTGCTTTGGCAACCCATTTGCTGATCTCCTTGCCACCGCCATGCACAATGATCGGTTTGAATCCAACCAGCTTTAACAGGGTGACATCCTGGATGACCTGTTTTTTCAGTTTCTCATCTACCATCGCTGATCCACCGTATTTTACAACGATAATCTTGCGGTTAAAACGCTGGATATAAGGCAATGCCTCAATCAGCACCTGTGCTTTTTCCAATGCGTTTAAATTCTCACTCATAACATTCTCCTTACTGATTAAATCTCGTAATATTTGCTTCGTTCAATGTAAAATCGTAATAGTTTAAGTCTTCCCTGAAACACCAGCCGGCATCTTTCCAGAAATGATTTCCCAGCTCATTGCTCTTAAATGCGATCAGGCTGACCTTATTGATTTTTTCTTTCTGCAGGGCGCGCATACATGCGACTGCCATGGCTTTTCCGATTCCGTTCTTCCGGTAATCTTCATGCACACAGACATGATACAGACATCCGCGTCTCCCGTCATGTCCGCAGAGAATGGCTCCCACGATCTTTCCATCTGCTACCGCTACCATACTCGTGGTCGGATTTCTTTTTAAAAACCGCTCCACGCCTTCTTTGGAATCATCGATAGAACGGATTCCAAAACCGTGGATGCCCATCCACAACGCATACACCTCATCATAATCTTCCAATGTCATCACACGGATTGTATATTCTTTACTCATTATTCACCTCATTATAGAGCTCATTGTATGAAAGTTCCTCTTACGCGGAAACAATGAGCGTAGGAAATGCATCAAACAGATGCCTTTCATTATGGAAACATCGGAACCATGGAAAGTCCTTCTGCCTCATCAAATCCGAACAGCAGATTCATGTTCTGTACGGCCTGTCCGGCTGCACCCTTGACCAGATTGTCCAGTGCACCCATCATCACAACTCTGCCGGTACGCTCATCAATGACAAAGTTTACGTCCACGTAATTGCTGCCCTCTACCCACTTGGTCTCCGGGCAGACACCTTTCTTTAATACACGCACGAAACGTTCCTTTGCATAATATTTATCGTAAGCAGCCTTCAGTTCCTCATAAGAAGGATAGGTACCATCCGGCTTTTTGATCAGGGTTGCATACTCTGTCGCAAGAATTCCGCGGTTCATCGGAACCAGATGCGGTGTAAAATTCACGGTAATCTCTTTTCCTGCCGCATAGCCGAGCTGCTCCTCAATCTCCGGTGTATGTCTGTGTGTTGTCACACCGTATGCTTTCATGCTCTCGTTCACTTCGCAGAACAGGTTCGGTGTCTTTGCCCCACGTCCCGCTCCGGAAGTACCGGATTTTGCATCAATAATCAATGTATCCGGATCAATCAGTCCCTCTTTTACCAGCGGATATGCTGTCAGAATGGAACAGGTCGTATAACATCCCGGATTTGCAATCAGACGGGTCTGGGTGGTCACCTTATCACGGTTAATCTCACAGAGTCCGTAAACGGCTTCCTTAATAAACTGTGGGCTTTTATGCTCAATCTTATACCATTTTTCATAGGTAGCAACATCTTTGATTCGAAAATCCGCACTCAGATCAATGATCTTTACCTTATTTAAAATATCCTCATTCAGCACACCTGCCAGAAATCCCTGTGGTGTTGCCGTGAAAATCACATCCACGCGGGAAGCAAGCTCATCCATGTTATCACCCAGACAGTCTGCATCGACAAGTTCAAAAAAGTTTCTGTAAATATCTGCATAATTTTCATCGATATAGCTTCTTGATCCAAACCATTCGATCTGTGCCTCTTTATGATTCAATAAAATACGCACCAGTTCTGCTCCTGCATAACCGGTCGCTCCGATAATTCCTACCTTTACCATGTTTCTTACCTTTTCTTTCTTTTAAAAATATGATTCTATCCTATAATAGTCCATCTTTTTCCATCCGTAAATAGCAAATATTCACAAATTTATGTATATTTATGCAATTTTATGTATATTTTTTCACTTGTGTTTTCATTTGGATTGATGTATAGTAGGGTTAGTCGTACGAGAGCGTACAATTCCATATAGAAAGAAAGGATACAATCTTATGAAAGAAAAAGTTGTTTTAGCTTACTCCGGCGGACTCGATACTACCGCTATTATCCCTTGGTTAAAGGAGACTTATGGTTATGAGGTTGTCTGCTGCTGTATCAACTGCGGACAGGGCGAAGAATTAGACGGACTGGAAGAAAGAGCCAAATTATCCGGCGCTTCTAAATTATATATCGAAGATATCACAGATGAGTTCTGTGACGATTACATCGTACCTTGTGTACAGGCTGGTGCTGTATATGAGCACAAATACTTATTAGGTACTGCCATGGCACGTCCTGGTATCGCAAAGAAACTGGTAGAGATCGCCAGAAAAGAAAACGCTGTTGCAATCTGCCACGGTGCTACCGGAAAAGGAAATGACCAGATCCGTTTCGAGCTTGGTATCAAAGCACTTGCTCCGGATATCAAAATTATCGCTCCTTGGAGAATGACAGATGTTTGGACAATGCAGTCTCGTGAAGATGAAATTGCATACTGCCAGCAGCATGGTATCGACCTTCCGTTCGATGCAAAACACAGCTACAGCCGTGACCGTAACTTATGGCACATCAGCCATGAAGGTCTTGAGTTGGAAGATCCATCCTTAGAGCCAAATTACGAACATCTTTTAGTTTTGACTACTCCACCTGAGAAAGCTCCGGACGAGGGTGAATATGTCACAATGACATTTGAAAAGGGTGTTCCTGTTTCCGTCAACGGAAAGAAAATGAAAGTTTCTGATATCATCCGTGAATTAAATACACTCGGTGGAAAACATGGTATCGGTATTATTGATATCGTAGAGAACCGTGTCGTCGGCATGAAATCCCGCGGTGTTTATGAGACTCCTGGCGGAACTATCCTGATGGCTGCACATGAGCAGTTAGAGGAGCTGATTCTCGACCGTGAGACCCTGAAAACAAAGAAAGATCTCGGAAACCTGCTTGCTGAGGTTGTTTACGAAGGAAAATGGTACACTCCTCTGCGCGAGGCAATCCAGGCATTCGTTGATGTAACCCAGAAATACGTAACAGGCGAAGTAAAATTCAAACTGTTCAAAGGCAACATCATCAAAGCCGGCGAGTCTTCTCCGTACAGCCTGTACAATGAGTCTCTTGCTTCCTTCACCACCGGCGATCTCTACGATCACCACGATGCAGACGGATTCATCACACTGTTCGGTCTGCCGCTGAAGGTTCGTGCGATGAAAATGCAGGAGCTGGAGAAAAACAACAACAAATAAGATCTGATCCTATGGATTTTCAAAAGAAAGCGGACTCGCTCCGCTTTCTTTTTTTGCATGCAAAAAGGACCCGCCCATTTCAGGCAGGTCCCTTTGTTGCCAGGCATATCAATAATTGGTTCAAAAAGGATACGTTAGAATACCACTACCAGAAGCATCTTATACTGCTCTTTGCCATACACTGCATGCGGATGTTTTGCCGGCATGACGATGGATTCGCCTTCGTGGAGTTCGTATTTTACGCCGTCGATGGTGATTTCACCGGTTCCGTCGAGGCAGGTGACGAAGGCGTCGCCGCCGGACTCGTGGGTGCTGATTTCTTCGCCTTTGTCGAAGGCAAATAAGGTGATGCTGACGGATTCATTCTGTACCAGTGTTTTGCTGACGATCTGGCCTTCCTGGTAGGAAACCTGATCTTTTAAGACCATAACCTTGGCTTTATTGATATTTTTCATGATGCTCATAGTTCATAAATCTCCGTGATAGAATGAGAACGTGTCTGAAAAAATTCCCAGGCACGTTCTAAAAATGTGTGATTAAGATGAGATGACTCATCAGTGTCGGGCGTGT
>OHKW01000655.1_pt1 | contig 21486 bp, 28 predicted proteins | sample 1568931 | NCBI WGS metagenome assembly OHKW01 (sample SAMEA3879536, study PRJEB24766) | human gut metagenome | biome: human-associated habitat; feature: feces | place: USA | collected 1985/1987 | reverse complement strand
TTGAAACGGACGGTGTACCGGTACACCGCCGGATCAAGTTTGGGATTTCTCCCTGATTTGCTTTTCCTTTTCTCTTTCATATTACTTTGGATTTAGCGGATTGACGGCATAAGCCGCCGCTTCGGATTACAGCACCGCAGTTCTGAAAGGCTTCCCGACTTCGGAGGGAAAGCCCGCCCCCTGCAAGGGCAAGTGCTTTTCGTGGCTGCTCAAAATATTTTGAGCGGCTGAAAAGACATCTTGCTATGTTCAGGTGAACATAAAAATCCGTCAGGGGACGGATTGGGAAAATACCTTTCAGGACTCCGGGCCGCGCGTCATCGGCGAACCCTGCTGTCCGGGTGCAAAGTTACGCCCTTAAAGCGGTATCGGACAGATGCTTGACCCGGTCAATGACTGCCAACCGGCGCAACGTGCCGCCACTTGCCGGAGAAGTGATACAGGTTCCAAAATATACTTGTTTATTTGCAGCATGATTCAAGAAACGAACGATTTGAAGATATGATAAACGGAACATTCAAATACCCGGAAATCCGCTTCTTCGGATACTTGCCGAAACGGATACCCGAACCGTCGGAAACCCGGTTCTCCGACAATTCGGTGACGTATGGATTCAATGACTTCATGACGCAATGTCGTCAATCACCATTTGTCCGACGCACCGCTTCACCACAGAACCGGATACGCGACGACCCGCCTGCGTGTGTAGTCACGGAAGCGGATGGTGCGACAGCCAAATCCGTATGGAAACAGAAAAACAAATCATCAACAATTAAAATAAATGGAACTATGAGTAAGGAAATCTTCGTTGCATTCGCAACACAGAAAGGTGGCATCGGCAAATCCACTGTCACGGCACTTGCCGCCAGCTACCTGCACAACGTGAAAGGCTACAATGTCGCCGTCGTGGACTGCGACGACCCGCAGCACAGCATCCACGGGCTGCGCGAACACGAAATGGGGCTTATCGACAGCAGCACCTACTTCAAGGCTCTCGCTTGCGACCATTTCCGCCGGATCAAAAAGAACGCCTACACCATCGTCAAAAGCAATGCGGTGAACGCCCTCGACGATGCCGAGAGGATGATTGCCACTGAGGACGTGAAACCCGACGTGGTGTTCTTCGACATGCCCGGCACACTCCGAAGCAACGGCGTGATAAAGACGCTCTCGCAGATGGACTACATTTTCACTCCGCTGAGTGCCGACCGCTTTGTCGTGGAGAGTACCCTGAAATTCGTCACGATGTTCCGCGACAGGCTGATGACTACCGGACAGGCGAAAACAAAGGGGCTGCATCTGTTCTGGACGATGGTGGACGGCAGGGAGAGGAACGACTTGTACGGCATCTACGAGGAAGTGATAGCCGAAATGGGCTTTCCGGTACTTTCCACCCGCTTGCCCGACAGCAAGAAGTTCCGCCGTGACCTTTCGGAAGAGCGCAAGAGCGTTTTCCGCTCCACCATCTTCCCGATGGACACGGCACTGCTGAAAGGGAGTGGCATCCGGGAGTTTTCCGAAGAGATAAGCGACATCATCAGACCGCAGTGAGCATGGGCAGCAGGAAAGTGAACACGGAAGGCATCGACGAGGAACTGCTGTTAGCCTCCATCGGGCGGCGCACACAGGACGGGACACTGCGCCCCGCACAGGAAGTACCCGCAGCTGCACCGACCGAAGAGGACACCGCCGCACCGGAACCATCTCCTGTGCAACCCGTAACACGGGAAAAAGCGCAGAGGGAAAGTGGACGCCGGAAAAGGCAGGACGAGGACTACAACGAGCTATTCCTGCGCCGCAACGAGATAAAGACCCGCCAATGTGTCTATATCAGCCGTGACGTCCACGGCAAGATCCTCAGAATCGTGAACGACATCGCCGGAGGGGAAATCTCAGTAGGCGGATATGTGGATACCGTGCTGCGCCAGCATCTGGAACAGCACAAGGAGAGAATCAACGAACTGTACAAGAAACAACGTGAAGATCTGATTTGAAAATGGAAAAAGAAATGACACCGAATGAAAAAAGACCACAGCAAGACTGCGGAGGTATGTTTACCCAAGTGCAGGCGAGTGTGGAAATACTGTCGCCTGTCCCGGTAAGCGGCAAATGCAGTGAGAAGGACTATGAACGCCTGTTCATCCGCGACCCGGAAGTAAAGGCACGTGAGGGGAAGATGGCGTATGTGCGCCCGGAGTACCACGAGCGTATCATGCGTATCACCCGTGTAATCGGGCATGACCGGCTTACGCTGTCCGCTTACATCGACCATGTGCTGACGCACCACTTCAACCAGTGCGAAGATGCGATAAAGAGCCTTTATGCCCGAAATTACAATTCAGTATTCTAACCAAAAACGGAAGGATATGAATTACACAATCAGCATGACAGACATTCTGCTGGCGGTATCGGTCGGCTGCAACCTCTGGTTCCTGTTCCTGCTCCTTTACGAGCGCATCATGGACACGCGGATTGTCCGCTTCTTCAAGGGCATTGTCGGATTATGGCGGTCACTGGACGGGAATGAGGCTAAACGCATAGCGGCACACGAGGAAGTCCCTGCGGAAAAGGCGGACATCATCGGCAAGAGCCGTTTCAGGATGGCATCCACCCGGACAACCGCTGCCATACCGACGCAAGAAGCCGCCACTATTGAAAAAGGCATTGAGCTGTCGGAGGAAGAGGCTACTTTTGACGACGGAAAAACGGGAAACGCATCCCGCCCGGCACAAGTCCCGGAGGAAAAACTCGATGAGACCTTCACGAGCATACCGCCGGAGGAACTGGGATACGGGGACGACGAACCGGAAGAGGACGCCTCGGACACGCCACGGGCTTCGGGCAGCAGCTTTGACGAGATTGACGACGCCTGCAAGACCGCCAAAAACCCGGACGCGACACAGGCGGAACGTGAAAAGGCGGCTAAGGTGTTCACCGACATGGAGGGCACGGAGTTGTACGAGAAAATGATGGAAGGCTCTTCGGAGATAGGCATCCGCATCAAGGGGCTTATCGAGATTCGGCTGAAGAAATCTGAAAAGGAGTTCGTCGTGCCGGACAACATCGAGGAGTTCGACATTCGCAACTATGTATGACAACAATAAAAGAAATGAACATGAAAGAATGACATCAACCCACGCGGCGAGGAAACGCAAGGCGCATCCCCATCCGCAACGGACACGCCCACGTCCGTGGAAACAAACGGGCATCCACTAAAACCAAAGTAAAGAAACAAAGTATCAACCGCCCGACAAAGGACCATCCACCCTTTTGACGGCAAAAAACAAGAACAGTTTATGAACAAGAACATCTTGAAAAACAGAAAAGCAATCCTCTCCGCGGCACTTGTCATCGCCGCAACCGCCTCCGCTTTCGCGCAGGGAAACGGCATCGCGGGCATCAACGAAGCCACCTCTATGGTGAGTTCTTATTTCGACCCCGGAACTAAACTGATATACGCCATCGGTGCAGTCGTCGGGCTTATCGGGGGCGTAAAAGTGTACGGCAAGTTTTCATCGGGCGACCCCGACACCAGCAAGACAGCCGCCTCGTGGTTCGGCGCGTGCATCTTCCTGATTGTTGCCGCCACCATCCTGCGCTCATTCTTCCTTTAATAAATAATGTATGGCTGAATACCCAATCAACAAGGGTATCGGCCGTCCGGTAGAGTTCAAGGGCTTGAAGGCACAGTACCTCTTCATCTTCTGCGGAGGTCTGCTGGCTCTCTTCGTCCTGTTCGTCATCCTCTACATGGTCGGTATCGACCAGTGGATATGTATCGGCTTCGGCGCGGCATCGTCCTCCCTCCTTGTATGGCAGACCTTCGCGCTGAACGCCCGGTACGGTGAACACGGGCTGATGAAATTAGGAGCGGCACGGAGCCATCCCCGATACCTTATCAACCGGCGGCGGATAACCCGTCTGTTCAAACGACAACGAAAGGAAGAAAGACAATGAGGAATACATCGAAAATGACAACACTGGAAAACAGGTTCCCACTTTTAGCGGTGGAGCATGGCTGCATCATCTCAAAGGACGCCGACATCACGGTGGCTTTCGAGGTGGAACTACCGGAACTTTACACCGTGACGGGTGCGGAGTACGAGGCGATACACAGTTGCTGGTGCAAGGCTATCAAGGTGCTGCCGGACTACTCCGTCGTCCACAAACAGGACTGGTTCATCAAGGAACGCTACAAACCGGAGCTTCAGAAGGACGACATGAGCTTTTTAAGCCGCTCTTTCGAGCGTCACTTCAACGAGCGTCCGTACCTGAAACACACCTGCTACCTCTACCTGACCAAGACAACAAAGGAGCGTAACCGGATGCAGAGCAATTTCAGCACGCTGTGCCGGGGACATATCATCCCGAAGGAGCTGGACAGGGAAACCACGACCAAGTTCTTGGAAGCCTGCGAACAGTTCGAGCGCATCATGAACGACAGCGGGCTTGTCAGGCTGCGCCGCCTCTCCACCGATGAGATTGTGGGTACTGAGGGAAAGACGGGACTTATTGAACGCTACTTCTCGCTCATGCCGGAAGGTGACACCACCTTGCAGGACATCGAGCTTTCGGCAAGGGAGATGCGCATCGGCGACAACCGCCTGTGTCTGCACACCCTCTCCGACGCGGAAGACCTGCCGGGCAAGGTGGCTACCGACACCCGTTACGAGAAGCTCTCCACCGACCGGAGTGACTGCCGACTGTCATTCGCCTCCCCGGTGGGGCTTCTGCTCTCCTGCAACCATATCTACAACCAGTATGTGCTGATAGACAACAGTGAGGAAACCTTGCAGAAGTTCGAGAAGTCCGCCCGTAACATGCAGTCGCTATCTCGCTATTCAAGGAGCAACAGCATCAACCGCGAGTGGATAGACCAATACCTGAACGAAGCCCATTCCTACGGACTGACCTCGGTACGGGCACACTTCAACGTCATGGCGTGGAGCGACGATGCGGAGGAACTGAAGCATATCAAGAACGACGTGGGCAGCCAGTTGGCAAGCATGGAATGCGTGCCGCGCCACAACACCATCGACTGCCCGACACTCTACTGGGCGGCGATACCCGGCAATGCGGCGGACTTCCCGGCGGAAGAGAGTTTCCACACCTTCATCGAACAGGCGGTGTGCCTGTTCACAGAGGAAACCAACTACCGCAGCTCGCTCTCGCCCTTCGGCATCAAGATGGTGGACAGGCTCACGGGAAAACCGCTGCACCTTGACATCTCCGACCTGCCCATGAAGCGAGGTATCACGACCAACCGCAACAAGTTCGTGCTGGGTCCTTCGGGCAGCGGCAAGTCTTTCTTCATGAACCACCTCGTGCGCCAATATTATGAGCAAGGCGCACATGTGGTATTGGTGGACACGGGAAACTCCTATCAGGGCTTGTGCGGCATGATCCGACGCAAGACAGGCGGAGCGGACGGTGTGTATTTCACCTACACGGAAGATAAGCCCATCAGCTTCAACCCGTTCTACACCGACGATTACATCTTCGACGTGGAGAAGAAGGACAGCATCAAGACCCTGTTGCTGACGCTCTGGAAGTCGGAGGACGACAAGGTGACAAAGACGGAGAGCGGCGAGCTGGGCAGTGCCGTGAGTGCCTATATTGAGCGCATCCAATCCGACCGTAGCATCGTGCCGTCGTTCAACACCTTCTACGAGTATATGCGTGACGACTACCGCAAGGAACTGGCACAGCGTGACATCAAGGTGGAGAAGTCCGACTTCAACATCGACAACATGCTCACCACCATGCGGCAGTATTACCGGGGCGGGCGTTACGATTTCCTGCTCAACTCCACGGAGAACATCGACCTGCTCGGCAAGCGGTTCATCGTCTTCGAGATAGATTCGATTAAAGAAAACCGCGAACTGTTCCCCGTCGTGACCATCATCATCATGGAAGCCTTCATCAACAAGATGCGGCGGCTGAAAGGCGTGCGGAAACAGCTTATCGTGGAAGAGGCTTGGAAGGCCCTCTCATCGGCGAACATGGCTGAATATCTGCGCTATATGTATAAGACGGTCAGAAAATATTACGGCGAGGCAATCGTGGTGACGCAGGAGGTGGACGACATTATCAGTTCTCCGGTGGTCAAAGAGAGCATTATCAACAACTCGGATTGTAAAATCCTGCTTGACCAAAGGAAATATATGAACAAGTTCGACCAGATACAGGCGTTGCTCGGACTGACGGAAAAGGAGAAGTCGCAGATACTCTCCATCAACATGGCGAACAACCCTTCACGGCTCTACAAGGAGGTGTGGATAGGCTTGGGCGGCACGCAGTCGGCGGTCTATGCCACGGAGGTCAGCGCGGAAGAGTATCTGGCGTACACCACCGAGGAAACGGAAAAAGTGGAGGTTTACCGTCTGGCGGAGAAGCTGGGCGACGACATCGAAGCCGCCATCCGGCAGCTTGCCGAAAGGCGGAGAAACAAGGAATAACTAAAAAACAGAATGTATCAACCAAAAAAGAAAAACGCGTATGAATTTACCAAAAGTGAAAATGCTGCAAGTCAGCAAGTGCCTTATCGGATTGGCGGTCATGATGCTGCAATCCTGCGACGTGGCCGACAACCGCCGCGACATGCTGTGCGGGAACTGGGAGAGCGTGGAGGGAAAACCTGACGTGCTTATCTACAAGGAGGGCGAAGCCTACAAAGTGACGGTGTTCCGTCGTAGCGGTCTGCGCCGCAAGCTCAAGCCGGAAACCTATCTCTTGCAGGAGGAGAACGGCAACCTGTTCATGAACACCGGCTTCCGCATCGACGTGTCCTACAACGAGGCCACGGATGTGCTGACTTTCTCGCCAAACGGGGACTATGTGCGGGTGAAGCCGCAGCCGGGACATCCGACCGAAGAATAACAACCACTAAAATCCAAAGTAACATGAGAACAAGAATAACAATGATTATCTGCCTGTGCCTGCTTTTCGCGGGCAGGGCAAGCGCACAGTGGGTCGTAAGCGATCCGGGCAATCTAGCGCAGGGCATCATCAATGCCTCCAAAAACATCATCCATACCTCCAAGACCGCCACGAACATGGTGAGCAACTTTCAGGAGACGGTGAAAATCTATCAGCAGGGCAAGAAGTATTACGATGCCCTCAAATCGGTGAACAATCTGGTCAAGGACGCCCGCAAGGTGCAGCAGACCATCCTGATGGTGGGCGACATCACAGACATCTATGTGAACAGTTTCCAACGGATGCTCCGTGACGGGAATTTCAGACCCGAAGAGCTTTCCGCAATCGCTTTCGGCTACACGAAACTGCTGGAGGAAAGCAACGAAGTGTTGACGGAACTCAGGAACGTGGTGAACATCACCACGCTCTCCATGACCGACAAGGAGCGCATGGACGTGGTGGAACGCTGCCACTCGAAGATGAAGCGTTACCGCAACCTCGTGAGCTACTACACGAACAAGAACATCTCCGTGAGTTACCTGCGTGCGAAAAAGAAGAACGACCTCGACCGCATCATGGGGCTGTACGGGAACATGAACGAAAGATACTGGTAGCCTATGAAGTTCGACAACCTTCATCAGATTTTACGTTCACTTTATGAGCAGATGATGCCGCTGTGTGGGGACATGGCTGGTGTGGCGAAAGGCATCGCCGGGCTGGGTGCGCTGTTCTACGTCGCCTACCGGGTATGGCAGTCGCTGGCGAGAGCTGAACCGATAGACGTATTCCCGATGCTCCGTCCTTTTGCCATCGGTCTGTGCATCATGTTCTTCCCGACTGTGGTGCTGGGCACGATAAACAGCATCCTCTCACCCGTCGTACAGGGCACGGCAAAGATGCTGGAGGCGGAAACGCTGGACATGAACCGATACCGGGAGCAGAAGGACAAACTGGAATACGAGGCGATGGTACGCAACCCCGAAACCGCCTACCTCGTGTCCAACGAGGAATTTGACAAGCAACTGGAGGAACTCGGCTGGTCGCCCTCCGACATGGTGACGATGGCGGGAATGTATATCGACCGGGGAATGTACAACATGAAGAAGAGCATCCGCGACTTCTTCCGCGAGATACTCGAACTGCTGTTCCAAGCCGCCGCCCTCGTGATAGACACCGTCCGCACCTTCTTTCTCGTGGTGCTGGCGATTCTCGGTCCGATAGCCTTCGCCCTGTCGGTATGGGACGGTTTCCAAAACACGCTCACGCAGTGGATATGCCGCTATATACAGGTCTATCTGTGGCTACCGGTATCGGACATGTTCAGCACCATACTGGCGAAGATACAGGTTCTGATGCTGCAAAACGACATCGAGCGGATGCAGGCAGACCCGAACTTCTCGCTGGATTCGAGCGACGGGGTGTATATCGTATTCCTCTGCATCGGCATCATCGGCTACTTTACCATTCCCACCGTTGCGGGCTGGATTATCCAAGCCGGAGGCATGGGCGGTTACGGTCGCAACGTGAACCAGATGGCGGGACGAGCCGGAAGCATGGCGGGCAGCGTGGCGGGTGCAGCCGCAGGAAACGCAGTCGGACGTGTCGGCAAATTGCTGAAATAATCAATGTGCAATCATAAATTGGAAAATATAAATGGAATTCAAATCACTTAGAAACATCGAATCGTCGTTCAGGCAGATACGCCTGTTCGGTATCGTCTTCCTCTCGCTGTGCGCCGTGGTGACGGTGTGGAGCGTGTGGAACTCCTACCGTTTCGCAGAGAAGCAACGGGAGAAAATCTATGTGCTGGACAACGGCAAGAGCCTGATGCTCGCCTTGTCTCAGGATTTGTCGCAGAACCGCCCGGCGGAGGCACGGGAACATGTGCGCCGTTTCCACGAGATGTTCTTCACGCTATCACCTGAAAAAAGCGCGATTGAACACAACGTGAAACGTGCCTTGCTGCTGGCGGACAAGAGCGTGTACCACTATTATTCGGACTTCGCGGAGAAGGGGTACTACAACCGCATCATCGCCGGGAACATCAACCAAGTGCTGAAGGTGGACAGCGTGGTGTGCGACTTCAACGCCTATCCCTACCGTGCCGTGACCTACGCCACACAGAAAATCATCCGGCAGAGCAACGTCACCGAGCGCAGCCTCGTGACCACCTGCCGCCTGCTGAACGCATCGCGGTCGGATGACAACCCGAACGGTTTTACCATCGAGGGTTTCACCATCATTGAGAACAAGGATTTACAGACTATCAAACGGTAACAGGACATGAAAAGTATCAGAAAATCAATGTGGGGCATGTATTGGAAACTCCACGACAAACGGAAACGCTTGGCGGCAAGTCTCAAAGGGTATCTGGACGGCTTGCCGCCGGAAACACGCCGCCGCATCGTGCTGGGGATGTTCGCCGCCTTCGCGGTGCTTGCCCTTTACACCTTCGGCAGAGCCGTCTATGACATCGGCAGGAACGACGGCTCACATATGGAAACGGGACACGCCGGACGGGTGGAACTGCCGACCCCGGCGGAAACAGGCAATCACTTAACACCTTATTTATATGGAACAGACAAAGAATGAACCGACGAAAGAGAACAAAGCTGCTCCCGAAACGGGGAAACCGAAAAAGGAGCGCGAACCGCTGACAGAGGCGCAACGGCTGAAACGGCAGAAGATGATCGTGCTGCCCGCTATGGTGTTGGTGTTCATCGGGGCGATGTGGCTGATATTCGCCCCGTCCTCCGGCAAGGAGCAACCGCCGGGAACGGACGGATACAACACCGAGATGCCCGACGCTGACAAGGCGAACCGGCAGATTATCGGCGACAAGCTGAAAGCCTACGAGCATGGGGAGATGGAAGAGCGTCAGGAGAGCCGCAACCGTGCCATCGGGCAGCTGGGCGACATGTTCGACCGCGAGATAGCGGGAACGGAGAACGGAGTGGACTTCGACCTCGCCAATCCGGGCGGCAAGGAAGAAAGGGCAAAGCCAGCCACGCCGCAGACCATCCAGTCCTCCGCAGCCGCCTACCGTGACCTGAACGCCACGCTCGGAAACTTCTACGACCAGCCGAAAAACGACAATGCGGAGATGGACGAATTGTTGGAGCGCATCGCATCGCTGGAGTCGGAACTGGAAAGCGAGAGGGGCAAGGCTTCCTCTATGGACGAGCAGGTGGCTCTTATGGAGAAGTCCTACGAGCTGGCGGCAAAGTACATGGGCGGTCAGAACGGAGGACAGCCATCGGCGGAACAGAGGGCAGAGCCAACTACCGTGCAGAAAGGGAAGAAGAACAAGGCAATGCCTATCAGACAGGTGGAGCATCAAGTAGTTTCTTCACTCTCACAGCCTATGAGTAACGCGGAGTTTGTCGCCGCCTTATCGCAGGAACGCAACCGGGGTTTCAACACGGCTGTCGGCACGGCGGAGGTATTGGACAGGAACACCATACCGGCGTGCGTGCATGGGGCGCAGAGCGTGACGGACGGGCAGACGGTAAGGCTGCGCCTGCTGGAGCCTATGGCGGTGGCAGGCAGGACAATACCCCGGGGTGCGGTGGTGGTCGGCACGGGCAAGATACAGGGTGAGCGGCTCGACATCGAGATTACCTCGCTGGAATACGACGGCACGATTATCCCCGTGGAGCTTGCGGTCTATGACACGGACGGACAGCCCGGCATCTTCATCCCGAACTCGATGGAGATGAACGCCGTCCGGGAGGTCGCCGCCAACATGGGCGGCTCGCTGGGAAGCAGCATCAACATCTCCACCAATGCCGGGGCGCAGCTCGCCTCCGACTTGGGCAAGGGGCTGATACAAGGCACGAGCCAGTACATCGCCAAAAAGATGCGAACCGTCAAGGTGCATCTGAAAGCCGGGTACAGGGTCATGCTTTACCAAGAAAAATATTGAAAACAATAAAAATTACCACTAAAATCCAAAAGTAATGAGAAAAGTAATCATCATGTTTGCCCTCGCTATGGGCATCATAACTGCCAACGCGCAGGAGAATGTAACCGTTGAAACGACCAACGGAAGTGAACAACCGACCTTGACGAAGGAGGTCTATCCGCAGAAGGAGGCGGACGGCGACCTATATCACGGGCTGTCACGCAAGCTGACCTTCGACCGCATGATACCGCCGCACGGTCTGGAAGTGACCTACGACAAGACCGTCCACGTCATTTTTCCGGCGGAGGTGCGCTATGTCGATTTAGGCTCGCCCGACCTGATTGCCGGGAAAGCCGACGGAGCGGAGAACATCATCCGTGTGAAGGCTACCGTAAGGAATTTTCCCAACGAAACGAATATGTCCGTCATCACGGAGGACGGCAGTTTCTACACCTTCAACGTGAAGTACGCCGCCGAACCGCTGTTGCTCAACGTGGAGATGTGCGACTTCATCCATGACGGCAGCACGGTGAACCGCCCGAACAACGCGCAGGAAATCTATCTGAAAGAGCTGGGCAGCGAAAGCCCGATGCTGGTGCGCCTTATCATGAAGTCCATCCACAAACAGAACAAGCGCGAGGTGAAGCATATCGGCTGCAAGCGTTTCGGCATCCAATACCTGTTGAAAGGCATCTACACGCACAACGGCTTGCTTTATTTCCACACGGAGATAAAGAACCAGAGCAACGTGCCTTTCGATGTGGACTACATCACTTGGAAAATCGTGGACAAGAAGGTTGCGAAGCGTACTGCCGTGCAGGAGCAGATTATTCTGCCGCTCCGCGCGCAGAACTACGCCACCCTCGTGCCGGGCAAAAAGAGCGAGCGCACGGTCTTCACGATGGCGAAGTTCACCATCCCCGATGACAAGTGCCTCGTGGTGGAATTGAACGAGAAGAACGGCGGCCGTCACCAGTCCTTCGTGATTGAGAACGAGGATTTGGTACGCGCGGGTACCATCAACGAACTTCAAGTACGCTGACCATGAGAAAGTACATCGCAATAATCATCGCGTCGCTTGCCCTTTTTACAGGGCAGGCGCACGCCCAGCGGTGTCTGCCGAAGATGCAGGGCATCGAGGTGAGGGCGGACATGGCGGACGGCTTCAATCTCGGCGGCAAGGACGGCGGGTACAGCTTCGGGGCGGCTCTCTCCACCTACACGAAGAAGGGGAACAAGTGGGTGTTCGGTGGCGAATACCTGTTGAAGAACAATCCCTACAAGGACACCAAGATACCCGTGGCGCAGTTCACGGCGGAGGGCGGCTATTACTTCAAGATACTGTCGGACGCCCGAAAGATTGTTTTCGTCTATGCCGGGGCTTCGGCTCTCGCCGGATATGAGGCGGTAAATTGGGGGAAGAAGGTGCTGCATGACGGCTCCACGCTGCACGACCGGGACGCCTTCATCTACGGCGGTGCGCTGACGCTCGATGTGGAGTGTTACGTGGCAGACCGTATCGCCCTGCTTGCCAACCTGCGGGAGCGTTGCCTTTGGGGTGGCGACACACGGAAGTTCCACACGCAGTTCGGGGTCGGTATCAAGTTCATCATCAACTGACACGGGCATGGAAAGGACGGAAATAGATGCTGTCAGAAGGATGCCGCTTGCGGATTTTCTCGCACGGCTGGGGCATGAGCCTGTCAGAAGGAGCGGTAACGAGCTGTGGTATCTTGCCCCGTACAGGGGCGAGCGCACATCCTCTTTCCGTGTGAACGTGGCGAAACAGCTCTGGTACGACTTCGGTTTGGGCAAGGGCGGCGACATCTTCACGCTTGCCGGGGAGTTTCTGCAAAGCGATGACTTCATGAAGCAAGCGAAGTTCATAGCGGAAGCCGCCAATATGACGGTTGCCGGATGGGAAAAGCCCGTCTATCTCTCGAAGCCGACCGAATCCGTTTTTGAGGATGTGGAGGTCGCTCCGCTGCTCCGCTCACTGCTGACGGAGTATTTAGAGGAACGGGGCATCCCTTACGCCATCGCATCCCGTCACTGCTGCCGCTTGAACTACGGTGTGCGTGGGAAACGGTATTTTGCCGTTGGCTTTCCGAACATGGCAGGTGGCTATGAAGTCAGAAGCCGATATTTCAAGGGTTGCATACCTCCGAAGTCTGTATCACTGGTAAAGGCGAATGACATCCCGGCTGACGAGTGCCTCGTGTTCGAGGGCTTCATGGACTTTCTCTCTGCCGTGACGCTTGGTGTAACCGGTAACGCTGACTGTCTTGTGCTGAACTCAGTCGCCAACGTGGAGAAGGCGGCGGGATTGCTGGACGGATACGGGCGCATCGGCTGCTTCCTCGACCGTGACGAAGCCGGACGGCGGACGCTTGCCGCACTTACCATGCGATACGGGGAACGTGTCACCGACCGTTCCTCCCTCTATGACGGTTGCAAGGACTTGAACGAGTACCTGCAACTGACAACGAAAAAACAGAAAAACAACCATCTAAAAATCGAAGAACAATGAACATACTGAACAACAGAAACAAGAGAACATCAATATTCAAGGCAGTGGCGTTATGCCTGATAGCCGCCATGTCATTCACCCTCGTGTCATGTGACGATGACATGGACATCCAGCAGTCCTATCCCTTCACGGTGGAGGTCATGCCCGTGCCGAACAAGGTAGTAAAGGGGCAGACAGTGGAAATCCGCTGTGAACTGAAAAAGGAGGGCGACTTTTCGGGTACGCTCTATACCATCCGCTATTTCCAGTTCGAGGGGGAAGGCTCGCTCAAAATGGATAACGGCATCACCTTCCTGCCTAACGACCGCTACCTGCTGGAGAACGAAAAATTCCGCCTGTACTACACGGCGGCGGGTGATGAGGCGCATAATTTCATCGTGGTGGTGGAGGATAACTTTAGCAACTCCTACGAACTGGAATTTGACTTCAACAACAGGAATGTAAAGGACGACGATCTTACCATCGTTCCCATCGGCAACTTCAGCCCCTTGTTGAAATGATGCGTGTATTCATGACAATGCTCTGTTCACTTCTGACGGTCTGTTCTGTGTCCGCGCAGATCAGCCGCCAAGAGGGAACGGACGGGCAGGCGGCAATCTACCGACTGCCGCTTATGGAACGTGCTTTTTTATGCTGCCGCTACTTTGAAGGCTGGCACTCAGAAAAACACTACCCATACGTCGGTTGGGGTCACAAACTTTTGCCAAACGAGAAGTATTCGGCACGAACCATGACAAAACGGGATGCGGATGAACTTTTGCGGAAAGACCTGCGCAAATTTGTCGCCATGTTCCGTAAATTCGGGGTTGATTCGATTTTGCTTGGCACGTTAGCTTACAATGTGGGACCGGCGAAGCTGTTAGGCAGCAAAACAATCCCCAAAAGCACCTTAATCAAGAAGCTGGAAGCTGGTGACAGGAACATCTACCGTGAGTATATAGCCTTCTGCAACTACAAAGGAAAACGCCACGCCATGCTGCTCAAACGGAGAAAGGCGGAGTTTGCGCTGTTGTATATCCCATAAAAGGACTGACAAAACTGGCAAAAGACGTGCCATATTTAACTTGGCACGTCTTTTGCTCTATCACTTGATAGATTATCGTAGGATTTTCTCGTTAATTGACATCGTTGAGCCATTTTTGCCTATCGGTTTCCAAATAACACTTCAAGTTGTAAGTGTTGTGAGAGCAATACAAAACATAGTTATTAACCATAAAAAGTATAGCGAAATTATGAAGAAAGTATTTAGGAAAATTCAGAAAGGAACAACAAAAATGATTGAACGTATCAAATCGTTGGGGGAAATGGAGACGAAGCAGAAATGTGTAGTTCAACGGTTCGAGATTATCATTCCCCTCCACCAAAAAATAACGACCCAATATATAGCCTCCGCAAGTTTTACTTGCGGATTTTTTAGTTATCGCAGATTGGACAAAGGTTTCTTTGCTACTTTCTTTGTCCGCCATCATGCTCACTGAAAGAAAGTAGGGCGGCTCTCGCCGCCCCGCCACTCAAAAGCGTGTGTAAAGTCCCGTCACCATCGTGAACATTTCCTCCAGCATATCAAAATAGATACCCTCGTGTACGGCAATGTCCTTTGTCTTGCACTCAAAGGTCTTTTTGCTGAACGTCCTGCGGTAGAAGCGCATATTGTAGAGGTCTGCCCCTTCGTCATAGATGATGTCAAGGCGGTTGGCACTTGTTTTGTTCCTTGCAAGGCTCATCCGTAAGCCGTTGCCCATATCTATGAAATCACGGCTACCTGTCATGGCGGTGAAGCGTTTTCCGCCTATCTGCTGTAATATCGTCTTGGCTATCATATCTTTTGTTTTTAGGGTTTTAAGTATTGGCGGTGCGGACACCGCCATCCCGTTCAAAATTCTCGCATTTCGGAAATGGGGGTCTGCCGTTGTAGCCACTCTTTCACACATTCCATATTGTACTCGCTCGTGATGACTGCCGTATGGCTGTCGGTGGCGGTGAAACGTGTGCTTTCGTAATCATCTATCCACCCCTTGAGGGTGTCCGTTCCCCACGCTCCGGTATCGTCAAAGATACCGTCCAATGCCGTGATAGGTTCGCTGAACTTGACTATCAGCGTTTGATAGGTCGTGTTCATAGTCTGTCCTCCTTTCCCTTCTTTGCGTTCAGCCACTTGTCCCGTGCGGCTCGGCACTCGTCCAACGTGGGTTTGACACAAGAGAACAATTCTCTGTCTATGGGGTGGCGGTAGTCGTACTGCACAAGTGTCCGCCTGCGTCTTCCGATACCCGATTGGAAACGCTCGTATTTCTCCGTACCTGCTTCCGCGCAGGTGCTTACTCCGTTGATGGTCATTCGTGTTGTCATAATGTTGCTTTTTAGATGGTTAAAAATGTACTGACAGAACTCTGTTCTTCATCACCATTTCGGGGTTGCTTGTGTAGCGTTGGTGCAGGTAGAAATGGTGTGAGCCGAAGCCGTAAAGGAAAAACTTGTCAAGTTCGTGCTTCTCGGCAAACTCCTTTACGCTCTTTCTCAATTCCCCCTCACTCGTTGTGAGAGTGAGGAGGTTCACAAATTCAAGGAACATCGTGGGGATTGCATCATCCCACACACAAATCATACTTTCAATTCTTACTTCCATATCAATGTTGTTTTAGGGGTTATGCTATGCCGCTTTCATCCGCTCACGGATAAGGTTGGCGTTCTTGTTCACAAGGTCTATGATGCGCTCGTGATATTCGGTGTCCTGGTTGTGCTTGCCGTGGCACTGCACCACTTCGAGGGTTCGCAAGTCCACCTCTACGGTTTCAATAATCTCATCGCCAATCCTTGCCGATAGTATGAGGGTGTCGGCTTTCTTGTAGTATCCACTGCCAAACACGCAGATGCCCTGCGTCTTGCCCTCGTTGTAATACTCGTCTATGCTTTCAAGCACCTTGACGATTATTTCCTCGTCCGTGATTACCAAGCCGAAGAATTTGGATTTGTTGGCGATGAAATCCTCCGCATCTTTCTTTCGTTGGAGTTGTCGCTGTTGCTCACGCTCACGCCTTTCAATCTCCCAACGGCGTTGCTCTGCGGCTCTTTCCTTCTCGTGTATGGCTTCAATTTTTCGGGTTGCGTTGTCGTGTGCCGCCATGAAATCTTCGGGACAGATGTTCTTCGGGTTACGGAGGTCTTGACCGAGTTTTTTGAGCATACGCAGATAGTCGCACCACATTGAGAGGTTGTCTATCTGATACTTGTGACGCTTGGCAATCAGATATGATGCCCAACATTCATCGGCAGTACGGGTATTGAAAAGAAAGTGTTTCATGACCTCAATCTCACCGCCTTTCATAAGGGTTTCAATTCTTGGGTCTGAAAGCAAGGCTTTGAAAAGACGCACGGGGGAGATGCCGTGGAAATCGCCCTTGAAGCCGTTACGTCTGAGTTGGGGCAATATCCTCATCTTTGGATATGCACAGCTTCTTGCCACCACATCATCGTATAGGCTGTTGTGCGGTCTTACCTCCATATCGCTGCCTAATGCCCACACATCGCAATAGCAGAAAAGGAAGCCACGGAGCAACGCCATGTCCGTAACCTTGCCGTCGGGTGAAATCCAACGCTGCACGACCTCGTGGCAGTAGAAACGCATCGGTTCGCCTTTCCTGCTCTCGCATCTGACCTGCGCCACGCGGATTACCTGATACCCTTTGCAGGTGGTTATCACGCTGAAATTCTGCGTTTCCTTGTAGATGCGTCTGCGTGTGTCCTGCACTTTGAGTTCGGCATGGCATTTGGGGCAGGTGCAGCCTTCAAGGGTGTCGCATAGTCCGCTGTCGCTGTGCCACTCGTGACCGCAGTCGGAACAGGTGATGTTCCCTTTCTTGGTGCGGTAGCCGATATGCTCAACGCAGTGGCGGTATGCCCAATCTATTTGTGTCGCTGATATGGGGCGAAGGTTGGCGGAAAGTCTTGCCACCTCTTTCTGTATCTTGGTCTTCGGTTTCATAAGCCTAAATCAAATAATGAGGGTTGGGGTTGGTTTTCTTTTCTCGCTGACGGTCTGTGGCGGTTCTGCAACTTGCGGAGTTCCTCCTCTTGGTATTTGCGGACAGCGTTCTGACGTGCCTCCGCCTTTTCCTCTGCCGTGAGTTTCACAACGTGGTTCACAACCACTTGGCAGTCCATCGGTTTGCCCACCTCTATCTCGTTTTCCTCATAGTAGTGGATGGCTTGCCCGAATATCTCTCCGTCCGTGAAACCGTTGCAACCGCTTTTCTGCACATAGTTCAGAATGTGGGTCACGCACTCGTCCATGTTCTTGGCAGGGTTGCGGTACTTCTTTGCAAATAGCGCATCTTCCTCCGCACGCTGTTCCAAGTACATATATATCGTTCTCTTGAAATGGTCTGTTCCTTTCATATCGCTGTCATTTTTAGATTATCTGTTTCAGTATCTCTCTCCAATAGGTCGGCTCTACCTCGCTGAGAAGGAAGTCCATGAAATCCCTCCGTGCGTCCTTGTTCAGTTCGTGGTACAATCTTCGGAAAGTTTCAAAATTGCCGTTGATGTACGTTTCCACCATATACACGAAGATGTTGTCCACCTCGTAATATCTGCACTGCTGCGCTGCCGTCTTGCTGTTTCTTTTTGCCATGTCGGTAAGGGTTAAAGGGTGAATAACCAAAGGATGAAGCCAAAGAAGGCAATGGTGGAAAGGATAGCCACGATTACACCTATCGCCACTCGGAACACTCCGTTTACAATCTCTCTGATGATGCCCCAAAGGATGCCGAACACCCCGAAGGCGGTGCGCATCATCAAGCCGCATATCGCCAACCCGATGTGTTGCGCCATTTGTCTGAAATTTGCCGTTGCCGTCATATCTTCGCTGTTTTTGATTTTTTTGTTTTTAATGCGGATTCAAGAGCTGAGGGAGTTGAGTTTCAAACTATCTTATCTGCCTCTCGTTTATCCGACATTTTTTTTATGCGTCTTTCTGTCGCATCGGTCGTTTTCGTTTCGGGTGCTTGAAAAGGTAGGGATTAGGGAATGCAAGGTTTTTCGGTCAAAATACTACCCGCAGGGCTGGAGATTTTTACCGAAAACAGGAGGCTTGACCTTGCTTTCCCGTCCAATCCCGGAATTACCTTTGCGCCCAGAACGAAAATGACTGACTGATGCGGCTTACTGAAAGGCGCAAAATGGAGGTAAACGAAAACAGAGGCAGATTGTGTAGAAAAAAACTTCAGGGGAAAATCCGTAAAAAAAAGAATCACCAAAAGGAAAAAGACATCACCGGAAGCGTGAAAAGGGCAAACCACAACAAAGGAAGTATGATTGTTTCCGATCCGACGGAACTTGTTCAGCCGGGTGGCAACAATCATTCTTCCCGGTTTGTCCGGCTGTGTGTGGGCGCCTGTTTCATTCATGGGGCAGGCTGACACACTCTGCATTCACTTTCCGCTTCCGGCAAAAGAGACAGCGAAAAAAGAAAAATCATTTGAAAACCCGTAAAAGCACCTCTTGGCATAGGCGCAAAAGAAAGGGGCATTGCTTCATCTGTCTAAACATCGTTTAGGCGTGAGGCAATGCCCTTTTCTCCAGCTATGCGGTAGTCGGCACACGTTTGTTCCAAACTCGTTTTGGGCAATGGTGTGCCGACGGACAATACCGCTTTTACGGAAAATTCTTATGAATGAGGGGATAAAAAACGGGAGTTTATAATCCACAAAACGAAGCGTGAGAAACTTATAGAACGAAACGATGCAAAACTAAAACGAAACGTGCAGTTTTCTTAAAATGAAATGGCCTCCGAAAAACATTCTTTTTAGCACGTACAACTCCAAAACACGAAGGACTTTTTGGTGTTTTGGAGTTGATTTATTCTTATGTCAGGCTACTTTGCAAAACATAATGTCGGTGTATCGCGAATTGTGGTTCATCTGAACGTTAACCTCCTTGCGAATGGAATGAGCAAAAGGATTACCGATGTATCTGTTTTTACCCATCCACTCGCACAACTCAATGATGGAGGATTTTGCAGAGGTAAAATAAACGTATCTATGTCCGTTTAGTATGGTCAAAACATCGAGATAGTCCGACAGGCCCCAGCACATGTTGTAGGTTCCGACATCTGTGCTCAGATAAGGCGGATCCACAAGGAACACCACATCGTTCCGGTTCTGGTACATATCGAACAACTCCCGATAATCACAACTGACAATCTCAAGTCCATCAAGATACCCATCCGCCTGATAATCCGTCTGACGCACATTATTGTATAGCGTTTCTTTTGCCAATCCATCCCAAGACAGGACGTATTTCATCGAAAACAGCAGGGAAGATGAAATGGTGATATAATCGACAAAGCCGAGTTCCTTTTCTTCTTGCTTAATAAAGGACAGAATACGTTCTTTCACTGGCGCCGGAATGATTTTATTCCGAGGTAGCCCATTTGTAAAGTCACGCAATTTATCAAGAATAAGATTGGTGTCTGCAATATGCTCCAGACGCAGCCGGTAATTGTCATAATCATTATAGATAACCCTCGCATCAGGACACTGGCGCTTGGTTATGTGGGAAAGAAGGCCTGAGCCGCCAAACAGGTCAACAAACACTGTCGCATTCTCAATGGTGTTTAAAACCTTCCTGTACTCGCTTGCAAATCTCCTTTTTTGGCCGACAAAAGGCAACGGTGCTGACGTATATTCTTTTTCCATTTTACTGTAATTATTCGGGGCGCAAAGTTGCTTTTTTTGTATTGCCGGACAATTAATCGAGGGCTACAGCACTGCACCGTCCTTGCAGTATTAACGGTGTTAAAATGCCGTTTGAACATCCTTGATCAGACGTTCAAATTAAATTTCACACCATCCTGACCTGCAAGCAGCCCCTGTGTGCCATCTATATTATTTTCATAAATATGTACATTCCCGAGGTTCAACGTTATCGACCTTAATGGCAAATCAATCAGCCGTGCCATAAGATAAAGATGATACAGATCGGCCGGAAGCCCTAAATTGGCATCCGAACTGCGCTGATATGCTGTAATTACAAGTTCGGACTCTTCTATCTGAAACTGCACCAGAGACAGGCATGGTGCCTGATTGCTTTCAGCATCTGTTGCCCCAAGAAACAACACATAATTCTTGGAATTCCGTTGTTCTCGGTTGATCTTATCGATAAGTGGGGGCAATTTTTCAAAATATGAGGGATAACTGTTTACCAAAGTTGTTCCGCAGTAGTCCCACCAGCTTATACCGGCCTCCCTGTATTTTTCAACGGATCGCTCACCATCCATAAACAGCCTTAGTTCTGTCCTGAGTTTTTTCCGGGCAATCCCATGTGCCTCGAATATCTCCAGCAAATCAGCCGGAGTTAGTGATAACTGTTCGTTAAGCAGATAGATGATGTTCCCCTTGCGGTTAGACTGTCGTTTGCCGTGTTCCAATATTTTGCGGAGTATCTGATGGTATTTATTCTCTTTCATGGCTATTTCTATTTGATTCTCTGCAAATATATCCACACATACCGATATTACCACACGGCAAACCTCGCATTATGCTGCACCTTCCTTGCACTCGCTTTTGAACCTTTTGATCAACGAGTACACCTTCCGTTCGCAGATGCCGTATTTTTGAGATAACACGGTCACAATATACGAGACCTTTTCTCCGTTCTGTGCCATTTTATCAAACTCCTCGTAGAGCCCGATATAATTGGCATCTTCAAGGCGTATCCCCCATACCTGCAGTCTGTGCAAGAACTCACGATTAAAATTCATTATTTCAAATATCGTCATATTGTCAGTATTTTGTAAATTTGCAAAGTCTCACTTATTCATAAAACACGGGTTCTCCGGCCAGAGAGGCATAAAGCCCCCGGCAGCCGGAGAATCCGTGTTACGTTAAAGAGTAAGTGAGACGACTATTTAACAGGCTGGGGGCTTTTTATTTATCCCCCGGATCAAGTTTGTTTGGGATCAGAGCGATGCCAATGCGAGGCCTTCCACGCGCACTGTCAGCGCGTCGATGAAGGCGGTGACTGCGGTGGTTACGGTCAGGGCATCGTCGGTGCGGTCGGACTGCTGCCACAGCGAGCCGCCGTTGTTGAGGCCGAACGAGCCGAGCTGCCGGGGCGATTGTGCCGGGGATGTGGC
>OHKW01000652.1_pt1 | contig 21656 bp, 5 predicted proteins | sample 1568931 | NCBI WGS metagenome assembly OHKW01 (sample SAMEA3879536, study PRJEB24766) | human gut metagenome | biome: human-associated habitat; feature: feces | place: USA | collected 1985/1987 | reverse complement strand
ATCAGAAAAAGGAGTTCACAGACTAGTTAGAATATCTCCTTTTAATGCAGCAGGAAAAAGACAGACTTCTTTTGCTTCATGTGATGTAATGCCTGATATAGATGAGGATATTGATATACAGATTAATGATGATGATTTAAGAATTGATACATATCGTTCAAGTGGAGCGGGTGGACAGCATATCAACAAGACATCATCAGCAATCAGAATTACACATCTTCCAACAGGAATAGTTGTACAGTGCCAGAATGAGAGATCACAGCACCAGAATAAAGATAAGGCAATGCAGATGTTAAAGGCAAAGCTTTATATGATGAAGCAGGAAGAAAATGCACAGAAGTCATCAGATATAAGAGGTGATGTTAAAGATATTAATTTTGGCAATCAGATAAGAAGTTATGTATTACAGCCATACACAATGGTAAAAGATCATAGAACTAATAAAGATATTGGTAATGCAGCAAGTGTGTTAGATGGCAATATAGATCCATTTATTAACGCATATCTTAACTGGATATCGACAGGAAAGAAAGCTGATGAAGAATAATGAGATAATTAATTTATAATAACTATAAAATGCAGTGGCATTAAGAAAGGAGTAATTATGGCAGATTATATCAGACCGGTAGTATTTACACTTGGAGGTCAGAAGTTTGGAGTGGATATTAACCTCGTTCAGTCAATTGAAAGACAGGTAGATGTTGTTCCAGTTCCTAATGCTATGAAGTACATAAGTGGAATTGTTAATCTTAGAGGAGAAGTAATACCAGTAATGAGTCTTAAGAAGAAGTTCTCTATGGATGATACCGCTGAATCTAAGGGTAATAATACAGTTATCGTTAATCTTCCGGATATGAAGATAGCACTTGAGGTTGATGAGGTTCTTGAAATTGGTGAACTTAACGCAGAGAAGATTGTTGATATGCCAAGACTAGCTATGCCTGGTATGGTAAAGAAGGCTGATACAATGTATCTTGATAGAGTTGCTAACCTTAAAGATGGTTTAGTTATTCTTCTTGATATTAACAAGATATTATCAGAGGATGAAGCACAGGGCGTTAGGGAATTTGCTGAACAGATGAGCAGGAACGACTAATACAGTAACTGTTAATTAAGTGTATAGCGAGAAGGAGTGTATATGGGTAATAGCAATGTATTTAAAAGAAATGCAGGTATTCTTATGGCAATCAGTTCGCTTCCATCACCTTATGGAATAGGAACATTAGGAAAAGATGCCTATGAGTTTGTGGATTTTGTAAGGGACAGCAATCATAAATACTGGCAGGTACTTCCGGTAGGACCAACAACATACGGTGACAGTCCTTATCAGCCATATTCGGCATTTGCGGGTAATCCTTATTTTGTCGATCTGGATATGCTGATAGAAGAAGGACTTCTTCTTAAATCAGAGGTTATAGCAGTTGACTGGGGAGATGGAATAATACCGGTTGAGGTGTCAGAAGATGATGCGGTCAATAACCGATATCCAGTCAACCATGACGGCTATCTTGGTGATGACCGATATGTAAGTTATGAGAAAATGTATAATGAAAGATTTAATGTACTTAGAAAAGCATATGAGCGTTTTAAGGGAAAATGTGTTTCAGCAAAGCTTACCCTTGATAAGGGACTTCCACTTTACAAGCGTTTTGATAATTTTGTTAAGGATAATGCATATTGGCTTAAGGATTACGCAATGTTTATGTCTTTGAAAGAGTATTTTAACCAGAAAGCATGGGGAGAATGGGACAGGGATATTAAGTTCAGAGAACCAGAGGCTATGCAAAGATATGAGGACGAACTTTCTGATGATATAGGATTTTGGAATTTTATCCAGTATGAGTTCTATACACAGTGGGGTAAGTTAAAGGCATATGCTAATTCTAACGGAATTGAGATAATTGGCGATATACCTATATATATGGGCTACGACAGTGTTGATGTATGGGCCAATCAGGCAGAATTCCAACTTGATGAGAATCTCACACCGGTAAAGGTAGCAGGAGTTCCACCAGATGCATTTTCAGATATGGGTCAGAAGTGGGGCAATCCATTATATGACTGGGCTAAGATGGAGAACAGTGATTTTGGATGGTGGAGAATGAGAATGGCTAATTCTGCACGCCTGTATGATATTATAAGAATAGACCATTTTCTTGGTATTATTAAATATTATACTAACATAACATTTACTGAAAAGCAACTTGAAAATCCTGCAAAAATTTATGATTTATTAAATTCAAATAATGTTATTAATAATGTTATTGCGGCAATACCAAGTAATGAATATGATGAAATCCGCACTGGTATTGAAGATACAATTAAATCTATTTATCAATATCAAAATAGCGCGCTTGGCATCTTAGACACTATTGGTCAGGATTATTCAGATTTAAACTTAGAAGCTGATACCATCAGTGAAAAACTTAGTAATCCAGATAACATGAAGTTACTTCGTGATGTGTTAGCCAAATTAGGTTAATTATATTACTTTAGAAATTAAATCTAATAGGAGTTAAGGGAAGAGTTAATTATTAACTCTTCCCTCTTTTTTTATTTTGCGCAAGATAAAGAGAGAAATAACGGAGAGAAAGGAGTAAAATAAAAATGGCTAAAAAATTGAATGTTGAATTAGGTTTTTCGGTTAATAATTCATCTGCTAAAAAGCAAATAGATGATTTAATTAATCAACTTCAAAAAATTCAAACAACTCCTTCTAAAGTTTTTGATGACAAAGATTTAAGGGATGCGAGTAAAGCCGCACAAGAATTACAGCAGCATATTAAAAATGCTGTTAATACAGATACAGGCAAATTAGATTTAACTAAATTTGCAACAAGCTTAAATAATTCTAATACTAAACTAGAGTATTTTAGAAAAGAACTTAGTAAAGCTGGAGCAGATGGAAAAAATACTTTTTCTAGTTTAGCAAATGCTATAGCGCAAGCTGATGCGCCAATGGTAAAATTAAATGGTCGTCTTGGCGAATTTATGACTACTTTGAAGAATTCTGCTAGATGGCAACTTTCTTCAAATATTTTACATGGACTTGAAGGCGCTCTTGGTTCTGCTATTGGATATGCAAAAGACTTAGATGAATCTTTAAATAATATCCGTATTGTAACAGGTAAAAGTACAGATGATATGGCTTCTTTCGCTAAAGAAGCAAATGAAGCTGCAAAAGCTTTAAGTACTACTACTACTAATTATACAGATGCGAGTTTAATTTATTATCAACAAGGTTTATCTGATGAAGAAGTAAAAAAGAGAACTGACATTACTGTTAAAATGGGTAATGCCGCACGTGAAAGCGCAGAAGAAGTTTCTCAGTATATGACCGCAATTTGGGAGAATTATGCAGATGGTTCTGAATCTCTAGAATCATATGCAGATAAAATTACAGCGTTAGGTGCTGCAACTGCATCAAGTTCTAAAGAAATTGCAAATGGTCTTGAAAAATTCGTTGCTGTTGGTGACCAAATTGGTTTATCATATGATTATGCAACTGCTGCTTTAACTACTATCTTGGCTAAAACTCGTCAAAGTGAAGATGTAGTAGGTACTGCATTAAAGACAATTTTTGCTCGTATTCAAGGTTTTAATTTAGGTGAAACTGCAGATGATGGTGTTACATTAAATAAATATTCATCTGCATTAAAAGCTGTTGGCGTTGATGTATTAGATGTTAATGGTGACATGAAGGATATGGATACTATCCTTGATGAATTAGCTTCTAAATGGGGAACTTTGGGTAGAGAACAGCAAAATGCTTTAGCGCAAACAGTTGCTGGCGTTCGTCAATATACTCAATTAGTTGCTCTTATGGATAACTGGGATTTCTTTAAAGATAATCTTAAAACAATAGAGGATTCAGAGGGTGCTTTACAAGAACAGCAAAATACATATGCTGAGGGATGGGAAGCCGCAAGAAAAAGAGTTAAAGCATCATGGGAAGGTCTTTATGATGATTTAATTGATGAACAAAGTATTACTAAATTGGATAATGCTTTAGCAGATGTTCTTGATACTCTTGGTGGAGTAATTGATGGATTTGGTGGATTATATGGTATTTTAACTACTATTGGTGGATTTGTTGCTCAAAAGCTTGCTAAAGAAGTACCTAGCGCTTTAAATCAAATTACTTCTTATTTATCCTTTAAAACAGGTAAAGCTCAAAAAACAGCTCAAGATATACAAGCTCAAAACGCAAAAGAAATGCAAGACCAGGCTATGAATCAAGCTGGTAGTGATGATTTAGCTGCCACTTCGGAAATTCAAGGTCTAGCCAAAGTTAGTAAAATGAAATCTGAGCTGACGGCAGTTAGTGGAAAATTATCTGAGGCTGAAAAAGTAGAATATCAACAAAGAATAGAAAGTACTCAATCTATTTATGATATGATTACTGCGCAAGCAAAATCTTTACAGCAATCTAAACAAGAACTACAAGCTAGTAAAGAAAGAATAATTAAAAATGCTTCTAAAACTACTGTTTCTGATACTGAAGCTGATGGACAGAAAAAATCAAATATTAAATATAATGCAGATATTAAGCAAGAAGAAAAAGAAGTTACTGAATTAATTGATAGATATGAAGAATTATCTACTGCTTATGGTCGTATTCAGACAGTTAAAACTAAATTTGGTAAACAATCTGATATTTGGAAAAATGAAGAATTAAGTCTTGATGAATTAAGAGAAAAAGCTTCTAAAGTAATTGATGTTTTGAATATGCTTAATGAAGAGAAGAAACTAAAATTCACAGACGAAGATGGAAATTCAGTTGAATTAGTAACAGATGAAGCTCTTGCTAATTTAAAACAATTCATAGATGAAGGACCAAAAGCAAATCAAACTGCGGAAGAATTTAAACAACAGTTTCAAGAATTAGCAGATGCTTTTGCGGTAACTAGTGGAACTGGTGTTGATGTTGACTTTGCGGAAGAAATAGGAAAACTTCGAGAAGAATTAGATTTACATGATGTAGATACTTCAGCTTTAGATGAATATATTAATAAGGTAGTAGAATTAACTAATAGTCAAGATGGGTTGGAACAAGTTCTAGGACAACAGAATGATGCGGAAGAAGAAAATATTAAACATACAACTAAACTATCTGAAGTCTTTGTTTCAATGACTGGTTCTTTATCTACTGTAGTTGGCGCAGCAACTTCTCTTTCTAATGCTTGGCAAATTTTGAATGATGATGAATCTACTACAGTTGAAAGAATTACTGCCGTTATTTCTGCTTTAACTTCTGTTGGATTTGCTGTCCAAGGTGTTGCAGAAGCGGTTACTGTATTAAAAGATTTGCGCGCAGCAAGTGCAGCAGCGTCTGCGGCTAATGCAGCAGCTATGACTGCAGAAGCTGGTAGCGCAGGATTTTTAGCTGGAGTTCTTGGCAGCTTAAAAACCGCATTTACAGGCTTAGGTTTAGCTGGTGGTATTTTTACTGGTGTTGCAGTTGCTATTGGAGTGGCTACAACCGCACTTAGTATCCATAATGATATGGTACAAAAAGAGATTGATACTAGTAAGGAAGCTATTGAAACAGCTAATCAAAATATTGAGTCTTATGAAAGTCAGAAACAATCTCTTGATGATTTAGCTAAATCTTATAAAGAAGCTAAAGAAGCTTATGAAACCGATAAAAGCACAGAAACAAGAAAAGCTTTTGAAGAAGCTGCTAAAGCTTATGGTGATGCTATTAATGATCAGAATGAAGCTTTAAGAGAAAATGGAACTCATCTTGAAAATATAACTACTAATTTGGATATAGTTACTGGTAAATATGAAGATATTGAAAATGCTGCTAAAAAAGCTACTAAAGCTATTCTTGAACAAGAAAAAACTGAAGCTGATAAAGCTAAAAGTAATGCAGAAGATGAATTTAAAGCAGAAATGCGTAAAGGCATTGGCAGTTATAAATCTGGAGATAGATATATTTCACAATGGAATAATATATCTGGTTCTGATAATGAAGATAAAAGTGATGAATATTTAAGAAAAGCTTTTAAATCAGTAAATTCAGATTATATTAAATATACAGAATATAAAGATGAGTATGGGAATAAAACGGGTAATGACCATATTGAATTAAATACTGCATATAATGGCAATGAAATGCTAAAAGGTTATGCGGATATCCAAGAAGTCATTAAACAAGCAGAAACCAATGCAAGTAAAGCCGGGGGAGATGCATTAGCAAATCTTCAAGATTCATTTACTTATCAACAATTAACTGATTGGTTAAATCAAGCCGCTGAAGGATATAAAAACCTTACTGATACTACTGAAAAATATAATTCTGTTGCTGGGCAAATAAAATTATCTGAATTAAATATTTCAGATGATGATATTAAATCAACAAATGATTATATAAATGCTGTTGATAAACTTTCAGAATCTTTAGCTAAAGAGCAATTAAAAGTAGAAAAAAAAGATACTGATGAAAAATCAGTAAAAGAAGAAGCTAAAAATCAAAGAGATTTAGCTGAATCTATTTTGAGTAGTTCTGATGCTTGGTCTGAGTATGCTACTAATTATGAAGCATTTAAAGAAAAAACCGCAGATATTAAAGATAAAGATTGGCTTGATACAATTACTAAATATTATAATGATTTACCAGAAGAAGATAAGAAATTATTTTTAGAGTTTGACTTAGATTTAGAGAAGTCTGAAAAAAATCTTGACGCTCAAAGAAATGAATTTAAAGCTTTAGAAGAAAATAATACTGCATCTAACTTTGGTAGTACAATTATTAGTAATGTAAAGTCTATTAAGAATGGTAAACGCACTGAAGCAGATTATTCTGGAATTGATTGGGGTAATGAAGAACAAGGAATTATTGATTTTAATGAATTTCTTGAGAAGTCAGCTTCTGAGCAAGCTTTATATTTACTTAATCTTAATAGAGAACTAGGTAATAATTTAGAAGAAAACAAAGAGAAATCTCTTAATAATCTAAAAGAATCTCTTGCAGAATATCAAAAAGAATATGATGAAGCAAGCAAGTCTGGTGATACGACTACTGCTAATAAATTAGATACTCAAATACAAGATACTAAAGAAAAAATTGAGGAATTACAAAATTCTCAGGCAGATTATTCTAATGAAGTAAATGAAGATTTTCTTGATTTATTAAATGATTCTGAAAAATTTGTTACTTTAATGACAACTACTCAGCAGCTTACAGGTGATTTACAAACTGAATTAGCTAATATGATAGTTGATTTAGATGGAGCAACAATAGACCAAAAATTAGAATATTTATCAACTGCATTTCAAGCTAGTAAAATTGGAGTAGAAGATTTAAAAGGCGCTTTAGATAGTCTTATTAGTAATGGTGATGTAAGTCTTGAAAAGCTAAAAGGATTTTTTGCTGATGAGGACATGTTTAAAGATAGTAAAGAATCTTTAGATATGTATAGAGAAAGTCTTGAAAAATTAGCTGAGACTTATGATAATTGTGAAAAAGAATTATTAGATTATAAACAAGCTTTATTAACTGGGAATGATGAAATAATTCAAGCAGCACAATCTCAACTTGAAATGTCTACTAGAGCTGGCGAAGATGCTGAGAAATATGATATAGAGGCAGACCGCATTGAAATGCTTGCTAAATCATATTTAAGTGAAGCTGAGGCTATGGATGCGGTTAAAAATGGTCAAGCCGATGCCGCAGAAATTGCAGAAGACATGGCTCGTGCAGAAATTCGTCTTAATGATGCTATTGATGATTTATATAATAATTGGGATGATTATGAAAAAGTTATGGATGTATGTAATGATACATCTGAAGAGGGCGTTGCCTTAGCTAAAAAAGAAATTGCTACTAATAAAAAGTTATCTGATTCATATGCTAATTTAAAAGAAGATATCGCAGGAATGTTAGATACAACATCTGACCTTTTGGGTGATGATTGGATTGTATCTAATATGAATGACGTTAAGGCAGCTGCAGAAGGCGATGAAGAAGCTCTTAAACGTTTAAGAGAAAATGCTGTAACTGAAATTCTTGTTAATAGTAATCTTCAGGATTTAGGATATGACGTTGATGCTTTATCTGACAAAATTAATAATATTCCAGATGGAGAATTAAGCTTAGACGATACTCAATTTGTACAAGAATTAGTTTGGGCGATGCAACAGGCTGGTTTGGCGCAAGATGAGATTGAATCTAGATTATCTGGTATGGGTATTTCAGTAGACCTTGAACCACTTGTAGACCAAATGGGACAAGCTGTTTCTGTATCAGATGTTATGGGTGGTACTGCTGGTCAAGCTTTTGCAGATGCTTATGCAGCTAGCGCAGGTGTTGATAGTGAAATTACTTCTGAAACCAAAGAAGATAAAGATAAAAAAACAATCACTGGCTATACTTCTCATTTAGAGCCTGTAACTGCTCATGGTACTATTACAGTTCCTATGATTGACCAACAAGGTCAACAATATGGTACTATGGTACAAGATTTACCTTATGAAGTTTATAGTCAAATTACTAATCCAACTTATACAGAGGCTGAAGATACTAAACAAACTACTACTAATGCTTTAAAAGTTAAATCAGCAAATAAACAATCTGGTGGTAATATTTCTATTGCTAATAGACCTGGTGGTACTAACAGACAACCAAGAGAAGCTAGGACAAGAACTGTAAGAACCCCTCGTAGTAGTTCATCAGGTGCTCGTCGTTCAATGCCAAGAGCAAAATCATATAGACCTACTCGCGAGGTTAATGTTTCTGATATTGTTAAAGATGATAAAAAGAAACTTAAAGATGAAAAAGAACGTTATCATGTAATTAATAATCAATTAGAAGATATTTCTCATAACTTGAATGATATTGCTCAATTAAAAGATAGAGCATTTGGTAAAAATAAATTAAATGCTTTAAAAGCTGAAAATAAAGAGCTTCAAGCTCAAGCTAAGGCGCAGGCTAAATTAGTTAAAGAAACTGAAAAATATTTAAAGGCTGATAAAGCTGCGGTTCAGGCATTGGGCGCAACTATAGGGTCTGATGGAACTATTACTAATTATGATGCATTAATGACCAACAAGGTTAAGTCTTATAATAATTCTGTATTAGCTTATGCTAAAATGCAGAAAGCCGCAGAAGATGAATATAATAAAGCAATGCAGAAGGCTACTAATAGATATAACGCTAGTAGTAGAAGTGATGCAAATAGTGCTATTTATGATGCGGCAGCTGAACGAGCTAAAGAGCGCAAAGATGAAGCTGATAAGCAAGCTGAACGTTATAAGAAACAAATTGATGAAGATTATCAAAATTTTACTGATAAAATTAATCAATATGAAGAAACTTATGATAAAATGCGTGAAGAAAAATTAAAAGAGCAACAAGTTCAAGACCAAATTTATGATAACGAACTTGAAACTATTCAATATGAAGTTGAAATTAAAGTTGATGTTGATGAAGATACTCTTAAATTTTTAAATGAACTCTTTGACCAAATGGGTGATAGTGCAGATTATGCGGCAGACCGTATTGCTAATTTAACTAAGCAAGCTAAAGCTTATAGCGATGAAGCTAAGATTTATGAAAATGGTATTTCTAGTATTCTTAAGCATGCTGGCGCAGACCAAGAGCTTATCAATGGATTTATTAATGGTAAATTAACTAAAGACCAAATTGAAGAAATGGGAGCACTTGGTTTTACCGAGGATGACGCCCAAGCTTTAAGGGATTATAGTGATAAGTTGATTGAACTTAATAGCAATTATAGAGACCTTAGAAATACTATGGTTGACCAAGTAAGTGCGGCATTTGATGAATATATTGAAAAGCTCGAAGATGCATCTGATAAAATTGAAAAACTTCAAAAAGTTACTGAGACCTATAAGAATATTATTGATGTAGTCGGAAAGCGCATTCTTGATCCTAATGGTAAAATTACAAAAGCTTTAGATGATGCGGCATTTAACTCTGCAAGAAATTTAACTAAATCAAATAAATCTACTTTAGATTTTGCCGAGAATGCACTAAAAGAAGCTAAAAAAACTAGAGATTCATTAGCTAAACAATATGGTGAAGATAATGAAACTGTTAGAAAATGGGATGAACAAATTAAAGAACTTGAGGATAAGCGCGATGAAGCTTATTCAGATTGGTTAGATGCTTGGGAATCTGAATGTGAAGCCGCAAGAACTACTTTTGAAGATACATTAGAGTCTATTGTAACTAATTTTGAAACTAAAATTTCAGGATTAGCCGGCAATCTTGATATGCTCAATGATGCTTATGAACGTCAATCTAAAGTTGACGAAGTATATGTTGATGATTATGAAAAAATATATCAACTTTCAAAATTGTCACGAGAGATAAGTAAGTCTATTGATGATACAAGTCAAGTAAAGAATAAAGAGAAATTAAAGAAATTACAAGATGAGATTGTTAAAAAACAAGAACAAGGTGTAAAATTAAGTCAATATGATTTAGATTATCTTGAGAAAAAATATCAATTAGAATTAGCTAGACAGCAATTAGAAGAAGCAAAAAATGCAAAAACGCAAGTTACAATGAAACGTGATTCAGAAGGTAATTATGGTTATGTATATACTGCGGATGCTAATGCGGTTGCAGATGCTGAACAAAATTATGAAGATAGACTTCATGAATTACAAGAGTTAAATAGTGAGTATATTAAAACTTTACAAGGTGATATTATTCAAGTCCAACAGGATTTAGAAAATGATCTTAAAGACTTTGCAGAGAATTTTAAAGGTACTCAAGAAGAATATGAAAAAGGTGTTGCTGAAATTACAGAAAAGTATAAAACTTTAATGGAATATAAGCAACAACAAATGCAAAATGTATTAAGTAATAATCGTGATTTATACATGAATGATTGGAAATCATATTCTGAAGCAACTGGATATAAATTATCTGTGGATGCCGATTATCTTGATAAATGGGAAGAAACAAATTACTCAATTATTACAGGATATGAAACTCTTGAAGATGCCATGAGCGCTTGGCGTGATGGCGTTGAGCAAGTAACTAATGATGCTAATGAAGCTTATAGAATCTGGTATGAACAGACTAATCAAGCTTTGGAAGATGGCGGAACTTCAATGGATAATTTTGCTAATAAAGCAGGAGAAGTTGCGGGTGAAGTTACTAGCCAAACAGATAAAATTGCTGAAAGCGCAAAAGAAATGTCAGAAACTTTTAAAACAAGTTTTGATGATATTCTTGAAAACGCAAAAACATTTTCACAGCAATTTGAAGATGTTATTATGGGAATTATTGATTCCAATACAAAACTTGCAGATTCTATTAGAAAGGTATTAGCAGAAGCTTCTAAAGTTTCTAGCTCAACAAACTCTGGAACTGATGGAAGTTACACTGGAGGTACTTCAGATAGTATTTTTGGAAATGATTCTTCTATTGGCGAAGGAAATAATTCTGGTGTAGATGCAAGTAATTTAGATTTTACAGATGGTACTAGAAGTAATAGAAAAAATAGTCGAGGCAGAAGAAAAAATAGTAGAACTTCTAAAATTGATGCAAAAACTAAATATGGTGTTGCTTTGGCTATTATTGAAGGTACTTATGGTTGGGGTGATGATCCATTTCGTTCTGGAAAACTTACTAAAAAGTTTGGAAAAAATAATGGTATTCAAGCTATTGTTAATAAGCTTTGGGCTGAAGGTAAAGTATTCAGTGGAGCTTGGGAAGGAGCTTATTATGGTTTAACTTCTAAGGATATGCCTAAATATGCTTATAATAGATTTAATACAGGTGGATATACAGGCTATTGGCCTGGAAATACTGGTAAATTAGCTTTTCTTGATAGCAAAGAAATTGTCCTTAATAAAGATGATACAGCTAATTTCCTTAGCGCGGTAGATATTGTTAGAGATATTGCTAAAACAATTGATTTAACAGCATCTAGTGCAAGCAATAGTTTTTCTAGACTATTTGCGGCAGCGGGTATAAAAACCGCAGCTAATACACTTGAACAAGAAGTTCATATTACTGCAGAATTTCCTAACGTAACAAATAAAAATGAAATTCTTGATGCATTCGATAATGTTATTAATCTTGCTACACAATATGCTAACAGAAGTAAATAAAGATTTAGGGAAGAGTATAATTACTCTTCCCTATTTTTTATTTGGGCAAATGATATGAATTGACAAGTTAAAAAAATTATGATAATATAGAATAAGGAGTGAAAGGAGGCCATCAGATGGCAGATAATGCGAAAGCTTTGGACGATATATTTAAGTCTATAGATATTATTATAGATGGTAGACTTCAGGGATTAAAATTTGATAAAACTATTACTTGTTCTATTTTAAGTAATAAGAATGCCGCTCGGGGTGAGTATACTGTTACAGATGGCGCAACTACCTTTAAGGCATATTCTGATGTTACGACATATCAAGTCAATCAATATGTTTATGTTAAAGTGCCTAATGGTAGTTTTAATAATAAAAAAATAATTACAGGAAGATATATAGAAGAAAATAGTGAATACTATACTTATGTTCCTCCGCTTGATAGTTTTATAGATATGAGTCATAATCTCATTGATAACAATATTGAACCATTAGGATTAGTAGCTAATGGAAAAGAAAAAGAAATTGTTGTGTGGGAAAAACATAATCTACATTATAATGATTATGATAGAATAGGTATTCGCGCAGGTTTTAGAACTTGGCTTAATCAATATGATTTAGTTAAAGGTAATTATGGTCTAAAACTTTATGTAGTAATTAAACGTGGAAAAGAAAATGAAGCGATTAATAAACAAGATATCTTTTCTGTATATTTTACTTTAGATACATCTGATTTTTATGGAAGTTTATATAATTATGAAACTTATTATAATCAAGAAAAAGTATTTGATATAGGACAGTATTTAGATAATGAACATTATATTTCTGATATAAGATTAGTATTTTTCCAAGATAATAATTTTGAGGATGCTAAAGGAAATAGAATAGCTAGTACGATGCCAGACTCTGAGGTAGAATTACCTAAAAATATTTTTATGGCAAGTCCTTATATTGGTATTGGTTATAATAAAAATAAATATCCATCAGATACAGCATTATTATATACTTTTGATTCTTTAGATTATAAGGCGTTATTATCTGATGAGGATAAAGCTAATTTTATTGCGGCGTTAGATAAAAATTCTGAAACTTATAATCAAGATAGAGACAATATACTTTATGATGCGGCAACCGCAAAAAAACTTTTAAGTCAGCTTAACAGACGTAAATTACAAGCTCGATGGATTCATTTTGATGAAGATATGAATCCATATGTGTTTGATAAAAATTCTGATTTACCAGAAACCGCGCAAGTACATTGGTATAGATATTTTCTTGAAGAAGGACTTAGTGATAAACTTGCAGGAGCCTTTTGGAAAGAAATTGAAACACCGGATAAAAATTATTTTGAGTATAAAAATTTTGAACCGGATATGACTCGACAGCATGATATGCTTAAAGTAATTATTGAATATCCTTCTCGTGAAACTATTGCTAAACAAATTTATGATTTAAGTCTTAAAACTGGCGAAAAAGAAAATCCAGAAACAGGTAAGATAGATGAGGTTGGAGATTTACTTTATTCTTTTCTTTCCGCAAATAAAAAGCCAGATGATAAGACATATTATGATTATATAGAAGAAGCTAAATTAAATTTAACTAATGCAATTCAAAAACTTGATAATTTACTTGAAGATTATGAATTACAAGCGAATAGAGTTAATGAATTGTATAAAGAATTGGGCGAAAGACAGCAAGAGTATAAAAAAGCCCATCCTGAAAAAACAGATGATGATTTAGCTGTTGATGAAAAATACTTAGCTATTGCTACATATTTTAATGATCAAGTAGATAATCTAACTGATAGAACTAATGAAAAGCATGATGAATTACAAGCTATTAGTAATGAAGTAAGCGCCTATGAATCAGAAATTAACTATTATTCTTCTGAAGTTGTAGAATTTAAAAATTCTACTAACGTAATTGATAATACTTCTGTTGATTTAATTAGCGGTCTTGATATTGTATGTGATCCAGAAGGATACAATGGTGTTTATAGAATTTATGATGACAATGGTGACATTATGAGTTCTAGTGAGAGTATAAAGAAAAGAATCTTGACTGCGACGTATGAATCTTTAGTCACAGGTGATAAAACTCTTGATACTGCGGAAAAAATTTATTGGTATATTCCAATTACTAATACAATGATTCAGCATCCAACAGAAGAAACTGAATATTCTTATTATACAAGGGTTGATATAACTAATAGTGAATATAATGCGGCATTATATAAAGATAAATATTTTATAAAAGATTTATCTGGCATTTATCATCCCGCTACTTCTGATTATTCTAATACTGAGAAATATTATGAAAGAAATACAACCACAACTTCAAAAACTAAGGACGGAAATTATTTTGTTATTTGTAGAAATGGTGTAAGTATTGATTCTGAAGCTGGAACTGAAGAGTCTAAAAATGATAGTCAAATTTTTAGGATTAAATCTTATTATAGTCAAAGTGCTGTAAATAATACTATTAGATGTATTATCGAAAAAAATGGACGTAAATTTGAAAAAGATATTACATTAGTATTTGGTCCAACAGGAACAAATGGTACTACTTATACTTTATCATTAGAGTTTGATAATAAAATTCCTGCGGTGACTGTTGCGGCAGATGATGGGAAAAATGGAAGTGGAATTTACAATTCAGTTAAGGTAATTCCGCATTTATATGATTATCAGAATAATGACATAACCGCAAAATTTGCTTCTGCGGGTAAGATTTCTTACTCTTGGTATTGTAAAGGTAATGAGGGACTGGGCATTAGTGATCCAGATGAAACGGATGGTTCTGTTGAATTATTTGGTAAAAGTAGTAATATTGAAGATTATAAATATTATATACTTTTATGTACAGTGGAAGATGCTACAGAAATTGTGCCAAATAGTAAAATTAATTTAATCGCACATTTACCTATTCCAATCAGAGTGAGTGAGATATATACTGCTTTTGATGGTGCGACTAAGATTACTTATGATTCAAGTGGCGGCAACCCGCAGTTTTATAAAGATGGATACAAAATATATAAATATAACAGCTCTTCTGGAAGTAATGAGCCTATAATTAATGCTACTTGGGAAATGTCTTTAGGTGAGGATACTGTTGGTATTAATTTAAAAGATGAATATAATACAACATCTGTAATCACTCACTATTATCCTACTGTTACTGCGGAAGGTGTTTTAAGTGCGCCAGCTATGTATTTAAAAGAGAACGGAAAGCAAGTTGGTGTATCGTGTAAAGTAGATGGAAAGGTTGTATGGTTTCAACCTTTATATATTTATCAGAATTCTTATTCATCTTCATTACTTAACTCTTGGGATGGTAGCTTGACCCAAGATGAAAAAAATGGTACTATATTATCAACAATGATAGGAGCCGGAAAAAAGGATAACTTTAACCGATTTAATGGTGTGCTTATGGGTGATATAAGCGCGGCAAATAATCAACATGATATTGGATTATTTGGATATCATGAAGGTGTTCAAAGTTATGGGCTTAATATTAATGGTACTGCTTTTATAGGTAAATCTGGTAGAGGTCAAATTAAATTTAATGGAAATTCTGGTTATATTCAGAGTGGAAATTATGGTAAATCTGGTGCAGGTGGAATGCAGATTGATCTTAATAATGGCACATTAAAAATCATTGGTGAAAAATTTACTCAAGCACAAATTAAAGCAAACGGTAGTATTTTTAAAGGCATAGACAAAGCTTATCAAGCTCAAATTGATTATTATAATTTAATTAAAGATGGATTAGATGATCAAGTAGGAAAATGTTTAGATAAAATAACAAGTTTAGAAACCTTACAAACAGATTATCAAACTAATGCTAATAATTATAATCAAGCTATAACTGATGAAAATAGTGTTAAGCAAACTGCTCAATCTAATTTAGATATATTGAATGGAACTGGAGCAAGTTCTATTAAATATATACAAAGTCAAATAACCAAAGTGCAAGAGCAAATTAATACTAAGAAGCAAGAATTAATAAATGCTCAAAAGAGTTCATTAAAAGCTTCTAGTAAAATGAAAAAGATTTCAGAAATTAAAACAAAAATTTCTGAATTAAATTCACAATTAGATGGTTATCAAGCTAATTTAAGGCAGAAAAAAACTGAGCGTGATAATTTAAATGCTACAATAACCGTATGTGAAGGTAAGATTAAAATTTATACTCAAAGAAAGAATTTTTATATAAAGCGTCTTGAAGAAATAAATAATGAAATTGCAGCTTTGAGAAATGATAATACTAAGTATGAAAAACAATCTAGTAATTATGGAAATTTAATTACAAGTCTTAATGATACTGCTAAAAAATATAATGCGGCAACCGGTGATGAAAAAGTAAAATATGAAAACTCTATGGTGAATTATCTTAGAGAAAATTTACCTGATAGTTTTGAAATATCTACTAAAACTACTGGAAGTCAAATTTTAATTTCATCTTTAAGTCCTTATTTAAAAATTATTTCTAATGATAATAAGACTCTATTAAATATAGCAGATAATAGTTATTATTTACAAACTAATGATTTTGTTCAGCATGTATTAACTAATGGAGAATTTACGACTAAAGGTCAAGGTATGAAACTTGATTTACAGAATGGTAAAATTACTTCTTATAATTTTGATTTATTAGCTTTAGATTCTTCTGATGGAAATAATGCTGGGTCTTATATCAGATTAAGTGAATCTGGAAATCCTTATTTGAGAGTTCATTTTGAAGACAAAGCCAAAAGCCAAAAATTAAATATATTAGAAATAACTAAAACTAATTTTTATTTATGCTCTCATAATTGGGAAGCTAATAAAGAAGGCATTAATATAGATTTAACTAATGGTAGTATTACTGCTTTTAATAATTTTAATTTGAAAGCTACAATAAACTATCCTATTGGTAATGATAATGAACGATATAATGGTTCTTATGTACAAATAAAAAGTGGTAATCCATTTTTTACTGTTCATTTTGAAGATTCATATGCTCCAGAGAAAGATTTAGACCTTATTAAAATAGGAACTAGAGAATGGTTTATGCAATCTCAAGATTGGGTAGATGGTGAATCTGGTATTCGTTTTGATATGGCAAAAGGAAAAATTACTGCTTATAGCTTTACAATAAAAGCATATAGGTCTGAAAATGAGTATATTTATATAGATAGCACAAATGACACTGAACCTTTGAAGATAGGTAGTAAATTTAAAGTAAATTGGAAGGGTGAAGTAACTGCAAGCTATATCACAGCTAGTGGTGGAAAAATTGGTCCATTTACTATAAATAGTAGTGCTTTATATTCTGGAGGAAATACTTTAGGTTCTTCTGGAGTATATTTAGGTAGTGCTGGTCTTAGTGTTAATGATAAATTAATAGTACGAACTTCTCCGGGGACAAATCAATATACACTTAATGTTGCAGGTAAATCACATTTTAGTGGGGCAATGAAAATTGGTGGTTCTGTAAATATTACTAATAATGGAAGTCTCACTGCAGCAGGTAGTATCACTGCAAATGGAACGCTTACTACGAATGGAAGTTTAGTAGTTGCTAATGGTGGCAGTTTTGGTGGAGACATAAATGTAACTGGAAATCTTAAAGTAAGTGGTACTATTTATGATTCTAATGGTAAATGGAGCTCTACAGGAAAAGACGGTGGCAGCCAGAAATTATATGGTACTTCCGGTAATATTGGTAATTGGGGTATTAATAAAGGAGCGATCTCTAGTGGCAAAACAAACTTAGGAAGTAATGGAATAATTACTGCTGGAAATATTACTATTAATGGTGAAACGAATAATGGAACTATTACCTTTGGAAATAATGCAAATATTTATCAAGGTTCATCTACTCTTTATTTAAAAGGTGGTAGTAGTGGAGTACAAATAGGACTTGCAGTTTCTTCATCTTTAGATTATCCAATTATAATGGCAGCAGATACAAAAGTTAATGGAACTTTTAGTGCCACAACAATAAAGCAAGGATCTAAAGAACTTAAAGCTTTGGCTTTTGCGGATGACATAAAAAAAAAGTTTAGTACAATAACAGTATTAAGTTCAACCAATTATACTGGACTAGGTGGTCGCTATTCTAGCGGTGGAAGTTGGTATTATAAAACTTTAGATAATCCAAACATGACTGTTTATAAGCGAGATACTTCTAGTGCTACAACTATGTATGAACGAGAACGTTTTAGTTATTATACTTTACCAGCCACGTATTATGCAGAAATGAGTGGAGGTAGTGTTATGGTACATATGGGCAGTGGTCAACATTTAGAGGGTGGAAAATCATATAGTTGGAAAAATGATGTTTATGTCTATGCATATACAGTAGATAATCCAGTTGTTAGTAAAACACCAGTCAATACTATATATCCAGAATATAAATCTATTTATAAAGCAGTACATGGTAAAACAATATATGATTATGAAGCTTTAAGTAGCAGTGATTTTGGTAAAATTCCTGATACATTAAATTTAGTTTCAGATGAAATTACTATGGTGGCATCAGAAGTTACTGATACAAGTTCAGATATAATAGCTTTAGGCCAAATGCATAAAAAAACAAGATAGTAATTTATTTTAATATAGATATTTTATATGTAAAGGAGATAAAGGATTATGCAAACAACAAAAACTTTAAAAAATGGTGAAATTTTTGAAATGGCAACAAATTTAATTGAGGCTTTTCAGAAAGATACAGAATCTGGAGAAAAAACTTATCCAATTAAAGTTTTGTTCTATCTTAGAAAAAATATGAAAACTCTTACAGAGCTTGCTCAGGATATTGAGAAAGCAAGAGTTGAAATTATTCAAAGATATGGAACTCCATCAGAGGAGAATCCAGAACAGTATCAGTTTGAGACGCAGGAAAAAATTGATGCGGCAAATAAAGAATTTGAAGAACTGTTCAATTTAGAGCAGGAAGTTACTATTTATACAATTCCATTAGAGGCTTTCAATGACATGGAACTCACTGAAAAACAGATGGATGCAGTAATGGAAATGATTGAGGAGTAAAAAGATATGGCTAAATTGTATCCTCCAAATATAGGGGGAACAATTCCAGCCTTCTGTCGAAATTCTAGTGGGACTGTTATTTTAACAGTCCCTTTTTCTATGAATAGAGCAGTTGCAAGGGCGGAAGTTGCTGGATTTGTTCTAAAATTAAAAACTGTTAATGGTACTTATCTAGCAACTATCAATGCCGTTATTAATAATACAACTGGAACTCCTTATGATATTATTGATAGAATGGAAGTTGATTTTGATGTTACCAATGTAACAGGATTAAATCTTGGACAATATTATAAAGTCCAAATGGCATATATAAATCAAAATAATGAAGTAGGTTATTTTTCTACAGTTGGCGTAGCAAAATATACCGCGCAACCGCAAGTATCTATAAAGAATCTTTCTTTTGGAAAAATTAATTCACATGAATACCAATATACTGGTGTTTATAGTCAACTTAATGGCGACCCATCAGAAAAAATGTATTCTTGTCGATTTAAGTTATTAGATGAAGATGAAAATATAATTGAAGATAGCGGTGATATAATTCATAATACTATGAATGATGACTTACGCTATGAATCACATGAAGTATTTACAATTTCTAGGGATTTATCTTCAGAGAAATCATATTATATCATTTTCACAGTTACAACTAATAATGAATTAACTATATCTACTCCTAGATATAGAATAATGCAAAGACGTTCTATTAACCCAGAGATAATTGTTGATTTAAAAGCTGAATTAAATTATGATAATGGTTATATTAAATTAACTATGAATAATGAAAAGGATTCAATTATTTCTGGTACATTTTTAATTGCGCGAGCTTGCAGTAAAGATGGTTATGTGTGGGAAGAATTTAAACGTTTCGATATGCAGTCTATGGTTCCCAGTATGTGGAGTTTAATGGATTGCACTCTTGAGCAAGGAGTTACATATAAGTATTCTTTACAGCAATATAATAATAATGGGGTATATTCTGACCGCATAGTTTCAAATGAATGTTATGCAGATTTTGAAGATGCTTTTTTATATGATGGGGAAAAGCAACTTAGAATCAGATTTGACCCAAAGGTATCTAGCTTTAAAAATGATTTACTTGAATCTAAGGTAGAAACAATAGGAAGTACACATCCATATATCCTTCGTAATGGAAATGTAAATTATAAAGAATTTCCAATAGCAGGATTAATTTCTTATCAAATGGACGAGGATGGACTATTTTGTTCTAAAAAAACATTAGGTATATCCGCAAATATTACAGACTTAACTAGTGAAAATATAAAAGCTGAAAGAGTATTTAAACTCAAGGCGTTAGAATGGTTAACTGATGGAAAAGCAAAACTGTTTCGTTCTCCAACAGAAGGCAATTATATTGTACGTTTACTTAATGTTTCTCTTTCTCCTAATGATACTCTTGGACGTATGCTGCATAGTTTTTCTGCAACTGCGTATGAAGTTGCAAAATTTAATACTCAGAGTCTTGGCAACTATGGATTAATTGATCCCGCAGAAAACCTGACAACGCAAACAAGATGGGCTTCTGTAGATTTGCGAGAATTTTATATTAAACTTAAAGCTGAAGCTGACGCTAATAAAAAACCTATAGGTAATAAACTTGGACCAATTAATACTAGACAAATATATTCAGTTACTTTTACTGATATGATGCCTGGTTCAATAGTTTATATTGGAGACACTTCCATTGAGATTGGAGCTACTGGTGCTTATATAATAGAAAGTAGTAGTCCAATTACTTATTTGGGTGTAGATAATTTTTCTGCACAGCAAGGTGGAATTTGTACTTATAGTTATCAAACTAAAACAGTTAATGTGTTTAGTACAATTACAGAAGTTGAAGTAGAAGATATTCCTTGTAAACAAATTATTGGTCAAGATTATTTATATAAAGCAAATGATTTAATTTCTTCATTAACAGATACAAGAACTCATATTTTACAGGTTCCTTTTGGTAGATTTATAAAAAGAACTGTTAAAGATATTTACATTGATATAGATAATCCTAAAGATGTATATATAGGAATTAAAGACTGTAATTATTACTGGGATATGGATTGTAAGGATATGATTGATGAATTTGATCCATTGACTTTATATCATGTTAGATGTCATCGTACTGCGGGAAGTAGACAAAACTTTTTAAATGAAGGATATTATGTTGATGCAAATAAAGATGTATTTGCTCCTTATACAGATTTTATTATAGATGGAAATCATCCAAAAGAGTTAATTAAAATAACAGATGATATATTTTATCTGGAAATTGGAGAAGAAATTATTGATTTAGATGAAACTGAAAAATACATTCTTAAAGATGTAGATAATTATAGCTTAAAAATTAAACCTCATTTAGGCATAATTTCTGAAATTAGTTATTCAAGACAATTAGCTAAATATTCGTTTGAAGAAGAACAAGTAACAAATGAGGTTTATGATGCGGTTTATAAAGCTAAACAAGATTATAATAAAAAGGCTAGTGACTATGAACGAAATATATTAGGTGGCGCAAATGCAGAT
>OHKW01000638.1_pt1 | contig 22238 bp, 20 predicted proteins | sample 1568931 | NCBI WGS metagenome assembly OHKW01 (sample SAMEA3879536, study PRJEB24766) | human gut metagenome | biome: human-associated habitat; feature: feces | place: USA | collected 1985/1987 | reverse complement strand
CTGAAGGCAAATTCCGAGAACATCGACGCCATGATCGACGTGCAGCTGTGCGACGTCTATCTGGCCAAAGTGCTCGGCACCCTGGGCAACTGACCGCACCGCCGCGTTTCAACACATCTCTCCCTCCATCAATATACAACTCAGCTAACAATCAACACACTTTTCTATCATGCCTGATTTCCAGCAATTGACCCCCGAAGCAAAAAAAGAGAACCGCACGCTCATGGGCGCTTTCGGCCTGATTGTGGTAGTGGTGGCAGCCATGGCCATCGCCGGGTTCCTTTTCCTAAACAAGCCCGCAGAGATTATCGAAGGGCAGGCCGACGCAACGGCCGTGCGCGTTTCCGGCAAACTCCCCGGTCGCGTGGTTGAACTTTACGTACATGAAGGCGACATGGTGAAAGCGGGCGACACGCTCGTGCACATCCATTCGTCGGTGGCAGAAGCCAAACTCGAGCAGGCCCGCGGCATGGAGACAGCCGCCAAGGCCATGAATGAGAAGGTGGACGCCGGCACCCGTTCACAGATCATACAGTCGGCCTACGAAATGTGGCAGCAGGCCCAGGCCGCGGTGAGCATCACCAAAAAGACCTACGACCGCCTGCAGAACCTCTACTCCGAAGGCGTGATGAGCGAACAGAAACGCGACGAGGCCAAAGCTGCCTACGATGCCTCGGTGGCAGCCGCGGCTGCAGCCAAGAGCCAGTATGAACTGGCCAAATCGGGCGCCCAGAAAGAGGACAAGACAAGCGCCCTGGCCATGGTCGACGTGGCCAAAGGCGGCGTGAGCGAAGTGGAGGCCCTGCTCGAGGACCAGTATCTCACCGCCCCGTGCGACGGACAGGTGGATGTGATCTATCCCAACGAGGGCGAGCTGGTGATGCTCAGCGCCCCCATTATGAGCATCCTGAAAATAGACGACAAATGGGTGACCTTCAACGTGCGCGAAGAGTTCCTGAAAGACCTCACCCTCGGCAAGGAGATCGAGGTGATGATTCCGGCTCTCGACCACAAGGAAGTGAAAGCCAAAATCTACTATGTGCGCGACCTTGGAAGCTATGCCACATGGCATGCCACCAAAACCACAGGCGACTGGGACACCAAGACCTTTGAGGTGAAGGCACGCCCCGTGGAGGCACTCCCCGACCTGCGCCCCGGAATGACGACCATCTACCGTCCGTGACGCCGCAACACCCACGGCACACCCGACACACATACAACACCGACACTGACCCCCGAAAAGAATGAGCGAATACGGATTTTTAAGCGTTGTGCGGCGCGAGATAAAGCGTCTGACCTCCCGGCCTATATATCTGGTCGGGATGACGCTCGTGCCCATATTCATGGCTCTGTTCTTTGTGAACATCCTCGGCTCCGGCCTCCCGCTGAAAGTGCCGGCAGCCATTGTCGACCTTGACCACTCCCCGCTGTCGCGGCAGACCACGCGCTCGCTCAACGCCATGGAGCTTGTGGACATCGTGCAGACCGAGGAATCGTTCAACAAGGCCATGCAGGCCGTGCAGAGCGGCGAGGTTTTCGGATTTTTCGTCATACCGCGCAACTTCGAGCGCGACGCCCTGAGCGGCAAGGCGCCCACCATCACATTCTACAACAACCTCACCTACTACGTGCCAGGCACACTGGTGTTCAAAGGCTTCAAGACCATGGCCGTGACCACCTCCGGACGCGTGGTGCAGACCAAACTGGTGAACCACGGCATGCCTTCGTGCATGGCTGGAGCGTTCATGCAGCCCATGAATGTGGCCGTGCATCCGCTCGACAACCCCTGGACCAACTATTCCTACTACCTCTCCACATCGTTCATTCCCGGCGTGCTGCAGCTGATGATTTTCCTCATGACTGTGTTCGCCATCACCCACGAATTCAAATCGGGAAGCGCCACCGAGTGGCTTGAACGGAGCCGTGGCGACGTATGGACCGCGGTGCTTGCCAAACTGCTGCCGCAGACGGTGATTTTCATCATCATCGGGTTCGGCACAATAGCGCTTATGTTCGGATTCCGCCACTTCCCCATGAACGGCGTTATGGGCAACATGCTCCTGGCCATGGTGCTCTTCGTCATCGCCTCGCAGAGCTTCGCGCTGTTCGTGTGCTGCGTGATGCCAAACATGCGTCTGGCGCTGTCCATCTGCTCGCTCACGGGCATCCTGGCGTTCTCCATCGCGGCATTCTCCTTCCCGGTAAGCGCCATGTACGGAGCCATAGGCATCTTCTCCTACATCCTGCCCGTGCGCTATTATTTCCTGATATATCTTGACGAGGCCCTGCGGGGCGTACCCATCTATTTCGCGCGCTCCTACTACATAGGCCTGCTCGTGTTCCCCATCGTGGCCATGGCTGCGGCACCGCTGCTCAAACGCCACATGCGGCACCCCGTCTACGTGCCCTGATCAATGATACGCAGGGACACTTCCCGCATCCCCCACCAACGACCTCACTACAACTCACGCTCCGAAACGATGAAAACCTGGATACTAAACACCGCACGCGTCTTCCGTCGGGAATTCTCAATGATATTCCGCGACGCAGGCGTCATGCTGTTCTTTTTCGCGCTTCCGCTGGCCTATCCTCTGGTTTACGCGTTGATCTATAACCCGGAAGTAACATCTGACATCCCGGTGGCGGTGGTTGACGAATGTCGGTCGGCTGCCAGCCGCGAATTCGTGCGCGACGCCGACGCCACCCAGGCCATGAAAATCTGCGGCTATGCCTCCAACCTGGCCGAGGCCAAACGCTGGTGGCAGGAGAAAAAGTGCTTCGCGGTGATCTATATCCCTTCCGATTATTCCAAGGAGGTGGGCCGGGGCGACCAGGGGCTCATACAGTTCTATTGCGACATGGGGCTGCTGCTGCGCTACCGCACACTCCTCTCGGCCATGACCGAACTGCAGATGGCCACCGACAACCATCTCCGCGAGGAAGCCATAGCCACAATGGGCCTCCCTATCGACACACAGAATTCCACCATACGCACCGAATCGTACTTTCTGGGCGACACACAGCAGGGTTTCGCCTCCTTCATCATGCCCGGTATAGTGGTGCTGATAATCCAGCAGAGCCTCATCCTCGGCATCACAATGCTGTGCGGCACATCGAAGGACCGCCGGCGCCGCAACAACGGCATAGACCCGCTTATGCTGCCCGTATCGGCCTCATCCACGGTGATAGGGCGCACACTGTGCTATGTGACCATCTATCTCCCCCTGTGCCTCTATGTGCTCCATTTCGTGCAGGTATTCTTCCATTTCCCGCACATAGGCAGCGTGCTTGACTACATGCTGTTCATCCTCCCCATGCTGCTTGCCTCGGCTTTCCTGGCACAATCCGTGTTCCGCTGGCTCGGCAACCTTGTGCCCGCCACATGGGGCATGGAGGGCTTCATACGCATGAACAGCAACGGCTCGCCGCTCTATCTGCAGAGCACCCCCTATCTCTGGCTGTGGGGACTGACGGTGGTCTACTTCATCACCGCCGTGCTGGCCACCCGCGCCGACATGCGCACCCGGCCCCGCCCCCTGCCTGCCTGAAATCGTGCTTCCCAAAGTTTGAGAGTAGCCTGCTGCGACTGTTTCACGGCAAAATGAAATGACAACTTAAAATCGATGGAACCCCTAAATATATCGTCGAAGACGATGCGCCGTGGTTAACTCCATGAAAGCGAAGCGCATCATGGGGTATATGCAAGCAAACGAGCTGCACCTCGAAGAGGTTGCGGCTGTGAAAACTGATAGGGGGTAGCATAACAATATCTCATTCCGAGAATACACGGCCGCGACCTCTTCGAGGTGCTCCTGCCCTGCGTGGCACTTACCCAAGTGAAGCCAAGTTCTTTCAGACGTAGGGTCGCGACCTGTCGCGACTGCAATCCGACAGGACATATGGACTTTTTATCCTGAGTTACATTCAAATACATGTTTGCAGTCGCGACAGGTCGCGACCCTACATCTAAATTCACGCATAAAAAACAAAGGCTGCATCGCGGTTGATTGCGATGCAGCCTTGATGTTGCTGGCTATATCCGGTGGAGGTCACCTCCGGGTAGTGCCGGAAGTGCCTTCTGCGGGATGTTGCGCGTTATTAGCGTTTGAGGATCTTCTGACCACCCATGATGTATAGACCTGCGGGGAGGTTTTCGAAGCCTTCACGTGTGCCTACCTTGATGCCCTGTAGGTTGTAAACGGGATCGTTGGGCTGAGCCTGTTCGGCTGTCACACCGGCGATGCCGCTGAGGTCCTTCACTGTGATGGTTGCTGTGGCAGTCTTGCCTTTTGCTGTGATGGTGAATGTTGTTTCGCCAGCAGCCTTGAGATCAAGCTGAATGGTAACCATACCTTCGCCGGCGGCTTCCATGGTGCCGTTCATCTCGGCAATAGCCTCATTTGCTGTGCCGATCTGTGCTAGTCCTGCGCCGATTTCTTCGGCCAGGTCGAAGCCTTCATATTTCACTACAACATTGACTGTGGTGCCTGCTGCGCCTTCATATTCGGCGGGGTCGCAACCGAGATAGAGAGCGGCTGTTTCCTCGAAGTAGAGGGCGGGGAGCTCGCCTTCATGATTCCACGGTGCAGCGGCAGTTGCGCCGGCAGCGAAGCCAAGGTTGGTGAACCATTCGCCGGTGAGGTCTGCCTTGGCAACGTCAGTACCGTCGCTATAAGCATCTCCGCTACCGGTAATTGTGTTCAAAGCGTAGCAGTCCTGAACAGCACCGAAACCTACAATGCGGTTGGCAAAGTATTCCGCATCCGCTTTTTTCCAAGAGAGATTGTCGAGAGCCACAACCGAATTGTGAACCCATCCGGCAAAAACATCTCCGGCGATACCGCCAACATAATGATAAGCAGCCTCACCGTAAACGTAAGGCTCATCTTCGCCCTTGTCGGGATTCAATATAACATTCTCAACCAGAGGCTCTTCACTCGTTACCGAGCCTTCAACGAGCGCACGCGAGATGTAGGCCGCACCCTGGTCGGCGAAACCGAGGACGCCACCCACTCTGTAAGTACCTGTGATGTCGGCGTTCACATGCACGTCGTTGATGTTGGTGGCAACGTCCACATAACCGGCGATACCGCCAACATTGTTTTTGCCGACAATCTTGCCGGTGAATGCGCATGCATTGACCTCGGAACCTTCGCCGATGAAGTTACCGCCGATACCGCCTACATACGAGTTGGGCATATTGAAGTCGGCATTCAGCACGGAGCAGCCGTTGATCGAGCAGCCGTTGATGCGGGCAGCGAAACCGCCGAATATAGGATTGTCGAAGGAGTTGCGTGTACCGAACTCGGTAGTGGCGGTGGCGTTGAGAAGGTGAACGTTGTCAAGATTGGAGTTCACAAACTGATAGGCAAGCACGCCGTCGGCCTTCATGCGGTAGCCCTGGAAGGTGATGTGCATCGACAGGTTGCTGAAGGTGATATCCTTGAGGAACGATTTTGTGGCGGAGCCATATTCACCGAACTGATAGAACATACCGTTGTTGTCGTTGCCGCCGGTAATCACGATGTTGCGGACCTGATGGCCTGCACCGTCGATCGAGCCTTTGAACACACCGGGAATCTGAAGCATTGTGCGTCCTTCGCCATCGATGTCGGCAGCCAGACGGAAGTGCGATGTGAGGTTGTTGCGGATCTGGTTGAAGTCGCCGTAGCTCTTGATCAGATAGGGGTTCTCCACGGTGCCTTCACCCTCGAATTGGTTGAAAGGCAACTTGATCATTTCCAGACGGGACTCAATGCCCTGACCAGAACCGTAATAATAGTCGTAGGTGACGCAGAGGTAGGATGAACCGGAATGTACATTTGACACAAAAGCCCAGAAACGCTGCCCCTTCAGGTCGTATTCGCGCTCGGCAAGGATGTTACCCTTGGAATCGACAACGCCGAGAACGTAATTGAGTATAGCGGGATTGGCGGGTGCCTTACGCTGCATCCATACGAGATACTCGAAATTCTTGTCGGAGTTGAACAGATAGGGATCAAGCACCGATGCATCGATGTAAGGCTGAACGCTGGCCACTTCGGCTGAGAAGGTAAGGGCATCAATGTGATCGAAATTGCCGTTGCCGTCGAAATATGCGATGCGGTGGATGGTGTTCTTGTCGTTTGTCACACCGTTGGCGCTTGAGCTTACATAGTAATAGCCGCCTTTCCCGGGGCAACGGTCAAGGTTGCTCGAAAGGTTGAAAGTCTCGCCCGAATCGGGGTCGTAAAGCGAAACGGGGAGCGTTGCACCGAGAGTAAGCGAAGGCCAGTTCATCATCTGCAGCACAGTGGTGCCGTCTTTTTCAGCGAAGAACGCATACTGCTCTTCACATCCGTCGATGTTGCTGAGCTGCATGTAACGACCGCTGCTGTTCTCACCGAAACGCTTCAGCTCCTTGCCGTCTGTATCGTAAACGGCATAATAGGTGTATGCATCGTTTGTCGAACTGGTCTGGGTGAACTCAAGCACATAGCAGGGGAGCTTGCCGTCGCCGAACTCGAAAGTAATGTCGCCGGTGCCGCGGAATGTGCCGAGCGACACTTCGCTCGATACATAACCCTCCATAACATCAGGCACCGGAATTTTGGTCTGTTTCACCTCATTGAATTTACCACGATCCTGCTCATAGAGGGTGATGACGTAGTTGTTGCCGTTCTGGGTAGTCTCATCTTCCTCGCTTCCGTAGAAAGGCTTTTCATATATGGCCGAAGCTGCATAAAGCTTGGTGCCGTTTGCAGCCATCTGCATGGGCACTGCCTCACTGCCGCTCACCGAAAGGATGGGGAAATCCTCCACCTTGGTGGGACCGTTGGAACCGTAGCTCCAACGTGTGTAGACGGTATAGGTAATTTTAGACGGATCATCATCAGGCCACGTGCTGTAGTCCATGAACATCATCACGAAATTTTCGGCAGTTGCGGTTCCGATGTTCATCTCAAAACCGGGCAGACCGGGGATGGTGTAAAGCGGGTCCTGAGCCTCGGTCTTGTTATTGAGCGAATAGACATAGGTGACCTGTTTTGCACCTGTGCCTACAATAGGGTTGTAGCTGCAACCGATGGTAATTTCGTAATAGTCGTCGAAGTTATAGAAATTCTTTGTCACCGTGAGGTCCACCTGCATGTTGTAGCACCTCTTGGCACCTTCAATCAGAGGCACATTCCCCTTGAATGAACCCATCTTCTCGCCCTTTTCATTATAAAGGGTGAAAAGCATCCCGTTGTAGTTTTTGTCTGTAAAGTATTCATTGCTGCCGGGAAGTGCTTCATAGTACGTTTCCATCGTGTAGAACCACTCCTCCTCGTTGGGGCCGTAGACATAGAAGGCCGTATGCATCTGATCCTCCTTGCAATAAGTAGCAGTCAAGGTCTTGTCAGGCTCCAGCTGAGCCACGCTCTTAAGGCCGAGAAGATTGTTGAACTTCTGCGGATCGATGGTGTTGCGGCGTTCTTTTGTGGGCATAAAGCGGAACGGGTTGTTTTTGTCGTTCTGCGCCTGATTCCCAAAAGGAGAGAATACTCCTGCTGCCGATGTACCGGCAGTGCCGATAGCCAACGCCGTGGCCATGGCCAGATGAAGTAGATGTCGCTTCATTGTTTTGTTTGTGATTAATGATAAGGAATTTTGTCCGGGTGGCTAAAATAGCTGAAGTAGCTATGATAGCCACCTGGGCTGTTGATTAGCGATTGATTTTTACGGTCTTGGTTCCGTTGGGGGTTGATGCCGTGATGAGGTAGATGCCGGGGGTGAGATGGCCGGTGGCCACGGTGGCGGGGTTGTCGGCTGTGGTGAACATGCTGACTGTGCGGCCCGACATGTCGTGGATGGTGATGTCTATGTGGTCGGCACCCGGGGCGAGAATGCGGTAGCCCCCGGCGGCGGGAACTATGGTGATAGCATCGGCCTTGTCTACGGCCACATTGCCGATTCCGCTGAGGTTAAGCACCTTGCACAAGCCGGTAAAAGCATCGAGATTGCCGGAGGCTCCCTTTGCATCTGTGGCGTCCTCGGGCTGCATGGCAGTTTCCTGAGCTATGCGGATAATGTCGTCGGTGGTAAGAGTGGGATCGGCCGAGAGCCATGTGGCTGCCACACCGGTCATATAGGGGGCCTGTCATAGGAGTCCAGCTGTGTTCTTTGCCGTCCTTGGTGATAGTGTAGTATTTGGGCTGCTCGGCTTCCGAGTAATACACTCCGTCGGCATAATGGCGCGACATTGCCGAAACGATGTTCATGCCGGGGGCACAGATGTGGGGGAGATGACGGCCGTCGGCCAACTTGGCCCACGAGGAGAAATAGGATGTCTGACCTATTTCAAAACCGGCGCCTGTGCCCTGCGATGTGAAACGGTGGGTGTTGTAGGAGCCGACCGTAATAACATTGTGCGCGGCGGCCATGGAGTTGAGCGTGCCGTCGCCGTCAGGCTGCAGATAGCCATCGAGCCCACGCGACGAGAAGTTCAGCGGGAACAGCCCGTTGTAGGTGGAGGTGTAGACGAACACCTGCTTGCCCGGGGTACCCTCAAGGCTCAGCATCACGGCATGGTCGTCGTCGGCCTGCTGGGAGAGGAACTGCAGCAGACAGCGGCATTCCACACGATAGCGGTTGTTCTGCTCGGCCACGCTCGGCTTGCCACCCATGAAGCTTCCGAACATGAGGCCGTTGAACGCAGTGTTGTCTGATTCGATATATTTCGAGCTGACACCGACGGAAAGTACGGCATCAGGCACTGACAGATAGGCGGGATCGGTGTCTCCGACGGTTATTGATGCCACAACCTGAGTGGGATCCGCCTTCTTGACGAGGCTGAACGTCACTTTCACGGGGGTATCGTCCTCGCCCCACACCTCGAAATTGCCGAAAGCGCGGGCGTAGAAGCCTATCTGCGAAGGCCAGAGATATTCCGTGTAAGGGGATGCCTCGATGAATGTGCCGACTTTTCCGCTTTCGGGGAAGGTGGCATGCAGGGTGGCGTTGGCGTCGCCCTCGTTGCCGGAAGCAACGCAAATCACAGCCTTACCCTCCTTGGCGAGCGCCGAGAGTGCCTGCGATGCCTCGTCGGTGCCGTCCAACGGGCCGCCGTTGTTGCCCAGCGAAAGGTTGATTACGCACGGCTTGCCCTGCTTTTCGGCTTCGTCCTGAATGCTCTTGACAGATGCGAGCATGAATGCATTGGTAAGATTGCCTGCGGTGCCGGCAAGATAGATGTCGGCATCGGGAGCTGCACCGGTGAGATAAGGCACATCAGTGCCGGGAGCACCGATGCGGCTGCCGGCGGCAATGCCGGTGACATGGGTGCCGTGAGTGGCGTTGTTCTTGTCGCCGGGCCATACGGATACACGCTGCGGAGTGTCGAGCGTATACTGCTGGCCACCTGACAGGGTGAAATAAATGCGCTTCACGCGCGAATTGCCGTCCTCGTCGAGGAACGCGGCATGCTGGGCGTCAAGGCCGGTGTCAACCACGCCGACAACCACGCCTTCGCCTGTGTAGGGCGATGTGAGCGGGGCAGCACCCGAATGCATTTTGTCAAGGCCGAGCGTCTGACGGCTGAGGTCGATTCCGAGCGGGCTTGTCCATTCGGTGACATTTAGTTCACGGTCGAGGCTCACGCTCACCACACCTTCGGTGGCTGCCACAGCCTCGGCCCTGGCGGCTTCGACATGTGCTACGACAATGCTGCCGTAGGTCTGCTGCACCTCGGCGCCGGCTGCCTTGAGCCGCTCCACCGTGGCGTCGTCAGCCACTTTCATAAGGACGGTGACCTGCGGCGCACCCTGTGCCGACGGAGCTTTGGCGCCCTGTGCCGACGTGGCTGCCTGCAGTTTCAATTGGTCAAAATGGCCGAACGTGGCCTGCGCTGATGCCCCGAATGAGGCTGCAAGAAAAACGAAAGGTAAAAATCTCTTCATATCGTAATTTCCATTGATTCAACAAATGTGTGATGTATAGTCCTGAAGTCGGCAATTGCAATCAAAGGCAAAAAATCCGGGCGACAGATGCTTCTGTGATGACAAAGGTCTGAGGTCCGACATGATATGCCAACAATAATTTTCCCCAAAGATACTTCCGTTTGCAGTTAAATCCAAACAAATTGAAAGATATTTTAATTTATGGCACCCTTTTTGCACATAATTAGGCTTATTTAACCAAAATGCATGTAAAAATTTCCAATAAACGACGAACATTTTGCCAATTCCTACTTGCAGTAGCCTTAAAGCAGAAAACAAGGCGGCGTACCCAATGGCACGCCGCCTGCATAAATTTTCATCCACTTGTAGGGTCGCGACCTGTCGCGACTGCAGGCGGGATGTTGCAAATGAATGCCTGATGCTCAAATATGTTCCGCAGGGTTGCAGTCGCGACAGGTCGCGACCCTACAAGTGGATGGATGCGATGTCGGTTTACGAGAATCAAATGCACCGAACTTTCGGCTTGAACCGTTTATCTCACGAATATAGTGGTCAGTTTATCTCCTTAAAATGCGACGCATCGGCCCGACAAAGCGGGCAGACATAGTCTGCGGGGATTTCACCGTCGAACTCCGCCTCGTAGCCGCAGACATCGCACCTATAGCGGCGTTTACCGGCCTGCGGCGTTTCGGCAGGATCCTCATCGGCACGGTAGGTGGGCGCATTTTTCGGCGCCTTCCCCTTTATGACATTGTGATAGTACGCATACGTCATCGGTGTGCCCGAACCCTGCTCGGCGGCTATGAGCCGGCCGATTACAAGCACATGCGTCCCGCAGTCCACAAACTGTTCAGCCTCAAGGGCCAGACGTCCGGCGAACTGCCCTTTGACACACGGCGTGGCCGCCAGGACATCGTAACCATAGTCGGCATACTTGTCGACTGTGCGGCTGCTCGAGAATCCGAAAGTGCCGATCACCGACGGGTCGGACTCCTCCGACAGTATCGAAAGCGAGAATCGCTTGAACTCACGTATGGCCTCCAATGTGAAATTATTCTTGTTCAGGGAGACCACAAGCAGCTGCGGGCTCTGGCTCGTCACCTGAAAACAGGTGTTGATGGTGCAACCCACGGGACGTCCGTCCTTGAACGCGCCCACGATATACAGCCCGTAGGAGAGCTTATAAAGCACAGTGGAATCAAGTTCTGCCATGACTGCGGGGTATCAATAGTTCTTGGCTTCGATTTCGAAGAAACTCTGCGGATGCTGGCATACGGGGCACACTTTCGGCGCCTTCTTGCCTACAACCACATGGCCGCAGTTGCGGCAGATCCAGATGGTGTCGCCTTCGCGCGAGAATACGATGCCCTCCTCGATGTTGCTGAGCAGACGGCGGTAGCGCTCTTCGTGGAAGCGCTCGATTTTGCCTACCATGCGGAAACGTGCGGCGATTTCGGGGAAGCCTTCCTCCTCGGCATCGCGTGCCATGTACTCGTACATGTCGGTCCATTCATAATGCTCGCCTGCGGCTGCGTCGCTGAGGTTGACGGATGTGTCGGGCATCTCGCCGCCGTGAAGCATCTTGAACCAGATTTTGGCGTGGGCCTTTTCGTTGTGCGAGGTCTCCTCGAAGAGGGCTGCAATCTGCTCGTAGCCATCCTTGCGGGCCTGGGATGCATAATACTCGTATTTGGTGTGAGCCTGCGACTCACCTGCGAAAGCCACCTGAAGGTTGCGTTCGGTTTTTGTTCCTTTAAGATCTTTCATGTTGTAATGTTGTAATGTTTTTGGTTATGTTGTTTGGTCTGTAAGTCGGTTGCAATCGGGGCAGATGCCCTTGTAGAACACATCCACGCTGTCCACCTGAAAACCCGGAATGGATTCATTCGCCCGGACAACGAGAGGGACATCGATGATGCGGCCGCATTTGCGGCAACGGAAATGGGCATGCGGCGCCTGCGCCGCCAGATCGTAACGCGTCATTCCGGGTTCTATCTCCAGCTCCCTGATGAGCGACAGCTGCGCCAGGGTATGGAGCGAATTGTAGACTGTGGTCCGGGAAAGCGACGGCATAGCCTCATGCAGATGGCGATAGATCTCCTCGGCCGACGGATGCAGGCGGGAATTGCCCACAAACGACATTATGGCTATGCGCTGCACCGACGGACGTACGCCCGCCTTATGCATCATCGAAGCGATATCGTTGTCTGAGATAGCGTGGTATTGTGCCATGCACTTGTTCTTTCTGAAATTTGTACAAATATAGGAATAATTCCAATTATGTTAATGCAAACAATCATATTTAACACTTAAGCACACATTTTAAGACATGCACTTCCAGTGGCGGAACGCTTCCGCAATTACAACATCATTGAAAATTCGGGAGCTGCAGCATGCGCCGGCACTGTGTTCACAAATAACAACACCTGAACCGGCAAAAAGATTACGGACACTGCACGGAATTATGATCCGGCGTGAACGCCGGTGCGGATAAAACGCACGATGGCGTCGAGCACTTCAGGCGAGATGGTTTCGCGTATGGTGCCGTATTCGCTCACGTCGCCCGTGACGGCATGCTGCAGCAAATGGTTGAGACCGGGCATCAGGTGCACCTCGGCCTGCGGCGCAAGCTGCTGAATAACCGTAAGATTGTCGGGATGCACCTGCGTGTCTTTTTCGCCGTTGACGGCAAGGATGGGGCAACGTACCTGTTTGAGATAGTCGGCCGGATCGAGAATGACGAACGCATCGAACCAGGGGGTGCGCACCTGCTGGGTACCCCGGATCGAAGCCATGATCTCCTCCGGAACATGCAGGCCGGATGCACGGGCTATGGAATCGGCATCGATTGGAGCCGACACCCCGTTGCGGGCCTGCCCGGCAATGGTGTCGAACAGTTTGTCAATGAGGCTCAGGCTGCTTTCGACAGCATCCGCAGGGAGAGGCAGCGAAGCGATGCCATGTCGGTTCTGCCTCATCAGTGTCTCTTTGCCGGATTCGGCCATTCCGGCCAGAGAAATAACGAAATCGGCCTCTCCCCCCGCACCGATCATAAAGGCTATGGTGCCACCCTCGGAATGGCCGAGCACGCCGACAGTTCCCACCGGAGCCATGCCGCGCAGGAACCGGATGCCACTCAACGCATCGTCCTTGAAAGTTGCGGTTGTCGCCGAGCGGAAATCGCCGGTGGATTTGCCTGTGCCGCGGTCGTCGTAGCGCAGGGAGGCGATGCCGTTGCGCGCAAGGCAGTCGGCAATCACAGCGAACGGCTTATGCTCGAAAATCTCCTCGTCGCGGTTCTGCGGACCGCTCCCCGTCACCATAACCACGGCCGGGACTTTCGCTCCGGGAGCGATGGAGGCCGGCAAGGTGAGAGTGGCAGACATCACGGCACCGTCGGGAGCAGTGAACGTGGTGTCGATGGTCTGATATGGGAACGGTGGCCGGGGTGTCTGCGGGCGGCGGTCCTCCACCGGGCTTTCAGGCGAAAGAACAAGCGGGAACGAGTAACCGCGCTGACTGAAGGTTCCGATAATCAGTCCGGTGGTTATGTTTCCCTGATATGATGCCCCTATGGCGTTGCATGTGAGCGAAACGGCATTGCCGGTGGACATTTCCACTTCGCAAGGCAAACCCTCCACACCCTGCGACGGCGAGGCGAGAGTGCAATGCGTCTGCCCGGCCGCATCCTCGGTGAAACTGAACACCAGCGGCAGCTTCATCTGCCCTACCGGCAGCTCGCCGCGCCATGCCCCCCTCAGCCCGTAGGCCTCACCTGCCGCCATCAACAACATGGCCACCACAGCCACAAACAAAGGTATTCCTCTTTTCATAGGTAAATCAATTCAATTTCTAAAACCTGTCCGTCACTCAACTCAGAATTCGATTGGTTGACTCAGTTTATTGTAAATTCATATATTTGGGATAAGACAGACCTCTTCAACAGCTGCTTATCCCGGGAACAGGGCACAGAATCCCTGTTTGTTGAACTGGTAGTACATGTCGATACGCTCCGGGGGGTCATTCTCAAGCAGCAAAAGGAGTTCCTTCGCAAATTCAAGAGTTGCGGAGCCGTTGGCTGTCACTATGTTCTTGTCGCGGACGGCCTGCGCATGGACATATCCGTCCGGATTGGTGTAGTTCTCTCCTCCCCATAACTTTAACTGCTCCAGCCCGTTGCCGGTGTGTCTCACCGAATTGAGAAATCCATGCCGTGCCATGAACGATGCGGCATTGCAGATGGCACCGACCACCTTTCCGTCATCAATGGCCCGACGCACTACGGGCACCACATTTTCCGCCACGGGTGTAGCCCATCCGAAGCCTCCGATCAGCACCAACGCAGCGTAATCCTCCGGCATTGTGTCAAACGAATAGTCGGGCAACGTACGGAATCCACCGATCGACTTCACAGGCTCCATTGTCGGGGCGACAACCTTGTTGACATACTTGGGATGCTCCTTCAACGCATACTCATCGGAAGCGATAGCCTGTGAAAGATAAACCGCCTCATGTGCCGCATAATCAGGCAGGAGGACATAAAGAATTTCGTTGCTCATATCTGTGGTCATTATTTTGTGGATACCTAAAGCGACAGCCAAAGATACGGAAAATCCATCGGATTCGCGTACTGATTTTATTGCTATCGGCCGTTGGTGCTTTCCGCCACTGTTTTCATACATCAAGCCGATAGACCACATGAGGCTTCAGCCGATGACCGTCGGGCAACGCCGGATGCAGGAACCATCCGTGCCGCTCCATGCTGATTTTTGCATCATATGCTCCATCACCTCCACGTCGCGGTTCATCTCCGCAAACGGAGCCATATCCTCCCCGCGCCACTGGCGCAACACAAGCCGTCCGGTCTCAATCATAATCATCGTCTCTTGAAAAACGCCATGAGAAACACTTCCCAATCACAAAATTAAACAAAACGCCATAAACCCGCTGGCTCTCCTGCAAATAATTTGCACAAATTCCCGCGATGTATATTGTTTTAGATTATGAAGTGATAAATTTGTTGCTACGGCGCACCAAAGAGGATGAGAATGATTTAGGAAAAATAAAAAGTGGCCCATGTCGCTATTCCGAAAAAGCGGTCAAAAGTCCACTTTTTCGGAATAGCATTTGGACTCATAACAGTTTGTCATTATCTTTGTATTCCGAAAAACTGGTACATGTACCATAAATCCGAAATAAGAAAAACAATGATAATAAAAAGAGAGAAATACCTAAACCAGCTTATCGCAAGCAAGCATAACGGCCTGATAAAGATAGTAACAGGGGTACGTCGATGTGGTAAATCATATCTTCTGTTCAACCTGTTCAAAGAGCATCTTTTGTCAAATGGGGTTACCGAGTCACATATAATCCAAGTTGACCTGGAAGATAGACGAAATAAGGCATTACGCGATCCGGATGCTCTCCTTGCCTACATTGATTCTAAAATCAAAGACAGTGACATGCATTATATTCTTCTGGATGAAGTGCAACATGTGCCGGAATTCGAGGATGTATTAAATAGTTATCTGAAAATTGAGAATGCTGATGTTTATGTGACGGGGAGTAACTCAAAGTTCCTTTCCTCCGATATAATTACAGAGTTTCGGGGGCGTGGCACTCAAATTCACGTTTATCCTCTTTCATTTGCTGAATTTATGACGGTTGATGACCGCCATCCTCTTGATGCATGGCCAGACTATTATACTTATGGTGGACTTCCGCGTATATTAACTCTTTCAGATGAAGAGGCAAAAGAGAACTACCTTAAAGAACTATATACCAAAGTATATATTACCGATATAAAAGAACGCCATTCGGTTCGGTCGGATGCAGAGCTTAAGGAATTGATGGAGATACTTGCATCTTCAATAGGTTCTCCGACCAATCCATCCAAATTGGAAAGGACTTTCAAAAGTATAAAGAATGTAACCCTGTCCGACAAGACCATAGACGCATACCTTTCATATTTTGCAGATGCGTTCCTCACAGAAAAAGCGATACGATACGATATCAAAGGGAAGAAGTATATCAACACTCTTTCCAAGCATTATTTTACGGATATGGGAGTAAGAAATGCCATATTGGGATTCCGTCAGACGGAAGAAAACCACATCATGGAAAATGTTATCTACAACGAATTACGGATGAGAGGGTATTCTGTGGATGTCGGAGTTGTGGAAACACGCCCCGTTGGAGAAGATGGCAAACGTATAAGAAAACAATATGAGGTTGATTTTGTAGTAAATCGAGGTAGTCAGCGCTATTATATCCAATCTGCATTCATAATGCCTACCGATGCCAAAGAGCGCCAGGAATCGGCATCCCTGCTCAATATCGATGACTCCTTCAAAAAAATAATCGTGGTTAAAGATCACATAAAACCTAAGCGTAACGAGTCGGGAATCGTAACCATCGGCTTGATTGATTTCCTTCTGAAGCCTGAGCTTCTGCACTGGTAAACAGTCTGGATTCTTCGCATAGAAAAATGATAAATTTGTTGCGACGGCGCACCCGGGGGCATGCGGATGGCGCCGTGATATAAAGAATTATGATGATATGAAAGCGGTGAATCTTTATTCGGTCATTGAGGCGTACCGCCATCTTGAGCCAGCCTTGTTTCAAAAGATGATGAACAGCTCAGGCATTACTGCCGGGAGCGGCGGCATACGCGATTACGAGCTTGACTGCATCGAAGGGCTGCTGCAGGCGTTTGAAACTGCTCCTTGCGGCTGCCAGCCGATTGCGGACGGTTATTTCGTGGGATATTCCATCCCACAGATAGGCAAGGAGTTTGACCTGCTGAGATTCGGCGAGGATACGGTAATCAACATCGAGCTGAAGACCACAAGCACTCCGGAGAAAATTCTGAAACAGCAACAGAAAAACCGGCATTATCTGAGTTTTCTGGGAAAGGAGGTGCACATTTACACTTATGTGCACAAGGAGCGCCGTGTATATAAATTTATCGGCGACGCATGTCAGGAAGTGAACATCAGCGAACTTATCGGCCGACTGAAACGCCAGAAGATTTTTATACCGCGGTGCATCGACAATATGTTTAATCCGTCGGACTATCTGATTTCCCCATTCAATTCCACCGAAAAGTTTCTGGCAGGGGCCTATTTTCTTACAATGCAACAGGAAACTATCTGCAAGGAGATACTCCACGACTTCTCCGATGCACAGACACGGGTGGTGGCCCTCACCGGCGATGCCGGCACCGGGAAAACGTTGCTGACCTACCACATAGCCAAGGAATGCATGCGCGCAGGAGGGAAAGTGCTCATCCTCAATTGCGCTCAACTTAATGCAGGGCATGAAGTGCTTAAGGCCGATTACGGATGGGAGATCCATATGTCGAGATACGCGCCTGACATAGCGGGATTCGACCTCATCATCATCGACGAGGCACAGCGCATGAGCATTACGCAGATACGCAAATACGCCGACACGGTAAAACAAGCCGGCAAAAAATGCATCTTCTCGTTCGACAAGAAACAATACCTCAGCGTGAGCGAGCGGGACAATCACCGGACTATCGAACAGAATGTCAGCAAAATATACAGCCTTACGGACAAAATAAGGACCAATAAAGAGATTGCCTATTTCATCCGGCAGCTGTTTGACCTCACTGTCAACATCCCTCATTCCGATTATGCCAACATCCGGGTGCTGTATTGTCACGATTATCCCTCCGCCAAGGACATGCTGTCGCAACTGGCCGACGACGGGTGGCACACTCCGGCCTATACTCCCGGCACACGCACCATGTTCTACTATGAACGTTACTCCCCGGGCAAAAGGGAGTGCGCGCATTCGGTGATCGGGCAGGAATTCGATAAAGTAGCCGTGGTGATTGACGATAAATTCATGTATGACAGCAACGGCAAGCTGTATGGCTCAAACATCTACTATTCCCAGCGTCAGATGCTTTATCAGATTATCACCCGCACCCGCAAAGAGCTTTGCCTGGTGATTGTCAACAACCCCGCAATGTTGAATCGCTGCCTCGACATTTTAGGCCACACTTAGCCCACACATATGCTCCCTCGTGCAGTCCATCGGAATATCCCCACAGAAAAGGGCGCCGGGATGCTTTCAATGGCCGCGCATGGCAATGTAGTCCTCCCGGGTCATTCTGTGGAAATGCTCCGTGCGTGTATCTCCAAGCGGCGACAGGATGCCGTGGTTGGTATGGTGAAACCTGAAGCCGCATTTTTCACAGACCCGTTTCGATTTGTCGTTCCCGTCATAATATCCGCACCACACGGCATCAAGTGCCAGATTATTGAAACAGCGTGCCAGCAACGCCTCAACCGCTTCCGGAATCAGACCTTGCCCCCAGTAGGGCTTCCCGATCCAGTAGCCGATCTCAGCTTCTCCTTGCTTCATATCGGCGGAATGGAGGCCGTCGGAGACCATAATCCCGCAACAGCCCACAGGCTCGCCTGTGTCCTTCAGGACAACAGCATAGACCTCCGGAGCGGCAAATACCGTCCGGATAATTTCAAGACTGTCGGCAACCGACGCATGGGGAGCCCAGCCCGCAACAGGACCGACATCCGGATCGCTCGCATATCGATATAGAATCTCAGCCTCCGATTCTTGCCAGGGTCGCAAAATCAATCTTTCCGTCTCAATCATTATCATTTCTTCCAGCGTTTGAGATGTGGGAAGAACCGGCGCATCATCTCTTTCGCCTGGTCTATTGTCAGGTTCTGCCCCGATTGCTTGTTTATTTCTTCCGTGAACTGAGCGCAGTGGTCAATCATCTGCTCCATAGTCATATCCTGCGTGAACTTGCCGTCCTTGTAACAGTAAATGCAGCAATCTTCGTTTTGGGAGCCATCGGCATTCGTGCCGAGTATTTCACTTGCAAGCGGCATTCCGCAGCTCTGACAGAATTTTTGTTCCATATGATCATTCATGTTTTTGGCGGTTTGACATTATGGTGTCGAAGTTATCTCGCCCCCAGTTGAGAAGGGCCTCGATGTGCGGCAAAAGCGTCCTGCCGAAGTCCGTGACCGAATATTCCGTACGGGGAGGTACATCGGGGAACAGCTCACGACGGATTATACCGTCTGTGGCCCACTGCCGGAGCACCTGCGAAAGCACTTTCAGGTAAGGGTCCAACCTTCCGGTAAGTTATTGCTTTCGTTCTGACCATCACCTAATTTTGTGATGCAAAATTAACAAAAATATAGTAATATGATCTATCCACAACTACATCTCTCCGGACAAGTGTGGCGACCTCCCTACGAAGCCAACTCACAACTTCTGCAACTTACATCCGGGTGCACTTGGCAGATGTTCGCCCGCGTCACCGACATCACTCCCAAATCGGTAGAGGAACTGAAGAATCTTCACCATCTGAAACTCGACAGCATAAACATCGATATCGAGACCGCCCACAACCCCACCTTGGAGCGGATGAACAAGGGCTACCATGCCTCCGACATTATCGAACAACTTTCTAAACTTGACGAAGCCGGAATCCGCTACAACGTATTTTATCTAAACGGACTTGGAGGAAAAGGCGCCGGCGAGGCAAGTGCGATAGCCACGGCCGACGTTCTCAACAAGCTGCATCCCTGCATCATAAATATCGTTTCACTGACGATTTTCCCCGAATCCCGATTATATCAGGAAGTCCTGGACGGCACATACATCGAAGAACCGGAAATAGAGCGCCTGATTGAGATGCGCACACTTATCGGCCATCTGAATATCAGGATTAATCTGCTCGGTCATCATATTTCCAATACGGTACCAGTCACCGGAGCATTGCCGGATGACAAAACCGCAATACTCCGCGAGTTCGACACAGCGATAGCCCGGTTTCCGGAAAAGGAACTGAAAGCCTATCGCAACAGCATCCGGCATCTGTGAAGATTTCAATCCTGCCTTAAGCCTGCTCATTTTGGGCAGTCCTTCTTTTCTTTCACCCATTCGGGAAATCACCAGTCGAATAATTATTAACCCGAATTTCTGATTTGAGCGTGTTGCCTTTTTCGCAATCCATCCCAATAAATAAGCAAATAGCCAAAGCGTATTAACTCAATTTAACAAAGTGTATTCAGTCAAAATCACAAATCAAAATTTATCAAAATCATAAAATAAGTTGGCCAACTCGGATAAAATCACTACTTTCGCAGTCAGTCATGAAAGAGATGAAATATCTGAACAGAATTGCCGACAAGACTCTTGATCTGAGGCTTGAAGCTTTCGGCGCGGTACAGATTGCCGGACCTAAGTGGTGTGGCAAGACTACTACGGCTGAACGTCGGGCGGCAAGCGTCATAAAAATGCAGGATCCCGACCGTCGGGAAGGCTATCTTGCTACTGCACGTACAAAGCCGTCGCTACTGCTTAAAGGCGACACACCCCGCCTCATTGATGAATGGCAGGTTGCTCCGGTTATATGGGATGCCGTGCGTCATGCCGTAGATGAACGTAGAGAGAAAGGACAGTTTATTCTGACCGGCTCTACCGTAATTGACGATGATGAGATAATGCATACCGGAACCGGTCGCATTACCAAAATGGCAATGTACCCGATGAGTCTGTTTGAATCTCTTGAATCGAATGGTTCTATTTCATTGCGCCGTCTATTTGACGAGCCTGATTATGATATTGACGGCGAAATGTCGCAACTCTCTATTGAGCAACTGATATTTGCCGCATGCCGTGGTGGATGGCCAGCCTCGCTTGATGAAATGAGCACAAAGGCAAAACTGCTCATCGCAAAGGATTATGTTGATGAAATCTGCGATAAGGACATTTCAAGAGTGGACAAGACCCGTAGAAATCCAACATTGGCTCGACTGATTCTTCGTTCTTATGCTCGGAATATCTGTACTCTGGCGAAGAAAACTTCTATGGTTGCAGATGTTGCGGAGGAGATGGAAGGAACATCTATGCCGACGTTTGACGATTATGTTGGCGCGTTGGAAAAACTGTTTGTCATAGACGACATAGAGGCATGGTCGCCGGCCATTCGTTCAAAGACGGTAATACGCACAGGAAAGAAGCGTTGTTTTGTGGACCCCTCTATCGCCGTTGCTTCTTTGGGAGCATCTCCCGAGAGTCTTGAACTTGACCTTAATACATTCGGATTCATTTTTGAATGTCTCTGCTTCCGCGACCTGCGGGTCTATTCGCAAGCATTGGGTGGACGGTTGTCATATTATCACGATCGCTTTGGTTTAGAAGCTGATGCTGTTTTACACCTTGATGACGGACGATACGCACTTATCGAATGTAAACTCGGCAGTCAAGAGATTGAGGATGGGGCAAAGCATCTCCTTGAAATCAAACGCCTTGTAGCAGAGAAGAACAAAACAGAAAAGCAAATCAGACTTCGCGAACCGGATTTAATGATCGTTCTCACAGGCGGAGAAATGGCATACACCCGCGAGGACGGAGTAAAGGTAATCCCAATCGGCTGTCTGAGAGATTAGGCATCACCTTTGACCCAGTTAATCCTCGTCAAGTTGAATGTTATGAAATCCATAAGGCGTGTGAATGCATAAAAGTACCGCAATACTCCGCGAGTTCGACACAGCACTAACCCGGTTTCCGGAAAAGGATCTGAAAGCCTATCGCAACAGCATCTGCCATCAGTAACAGCTTCTGCCGCCCCTCTCTGTCATCACAGAATCAACTCAGAATCAACTCATAATCAACAACATCCAGCCACCGTCCGAACTTCATTCCCACTTTCTCGAAATGTGACACCTGTCTGAACCCCAGTTTCTCATGCAGTGCGTTGCTTGCGGCATTCCCATCTGTGATGCAGGCAACCAACGCCTTTAGCCCTATGGCCCGGCAATCGGCAACGAGATGCGACATAAGAGCCATCCCGATGCCCCGGCCAACAGCACAAGGCGACAGGTAGACGGTGGTCTCGGCCGTATAGCGGTAGGCCGAACGCCCTTTCCATGCGTGAGCATAGCAATAGCCCAGCACCTCGCCGTCCTCTTCCCACACTAAATAGGGGAAGCGTGATGAGACTCCAGCTATCCGCGCAGCCATCTCATCGACCGGCACCGGCTCTTCCTCGAAGGTGATATCAGTGCCTGTCACATATCCGTTATAAATCGACGCAATGGCTTCCGCGTCGGAGATTTCCGCTTTCCTTATCATATCCAATCAACTGCACATCAAGAAGTAAGCATAATACCGCTCCACAGGGAGCTTTCCGTGTCATTCCCAAGTCCAAAGAACAAAAAAGAGAGCTACACTTCTGTAACTCTCTGATTTTCAGTGGTGCCACCAGGAATCGAACCGGGGACACAAGGATTTTCAGTCCTTTGCTCT
>OHKW01000631.1_pt1 | contig 22437 bp, 25 predicted proteins | sample 1568931 | NCBI WGS metagenome assembly OHKW01 (sample SAMEA3879536, study PRJEB24766) | human gut metagenome | biome: human-associated habitat; feature: feces | place: USA | collected 1985/1987 | reverse complement strand
CCACTGCCAGCGCCCGGCGGCTGTCCGTCACCCGGACGAAGGGCGCGCCGTCCTCCGGCGCGCGCTCGCACAGCACGCAGGCAGCGCCCTTCTCCCGTGCCATGGGAATATATTTATGTCCGTCCGTCTCCGCGCCGGTGACGGCGATGAACAGATCGCCCGATTCCACCAGCCGCGAGTCGTACCGTACCTCCCGGATGTCGCTATCCAGCTCGGCGTTTGTTTCCAGAATATCCAGCCCGTTCAACAGCTCACGCAGTTTCATCATCAACTCTCCTTTGCGTCTGTGCATAATGGTATACGCACTATTCTACCACATTTCGTCCGCGGACAAAAGGGAACCGTGTGCTCTGTTGGGCGCAAAACGTGTGGCGTCAGTCCGTCACGGACGTGTCGCCCAGCTGCACGGTGATGACCGTGCCCACTTCGACCTCGTCGGGGTCGACCTGCTCGAGCTTGCCGTCGCGCTCGATGTTGGCGTAGTCGGGACGGATGTCCATCAGCGCCGTGATGTTGCGGCGGGACTTGCCGACGGCGTAGCTCTGGAACAGCTCACCGATCTGGTAGAAGAGCATGACCGCCACGGCCTCGGCATAGTCGCCGCTCTTTTCATAGATGGCGAGCGCGATGGCGCCGATCGTGGCGACCGCCATCAGGAAGTTTTCGTCGAACACCTGATGGTTGCAGATGCCCTTCCATGCCTTGCGCAGAATGTCGTAGCCGATGGTGACATAGGCGGCGAAGTAGAGCGCGGTGGAGACGAGCATCGGCATGGGAATGAATTTCGCGGCGAGGAACAGCACCGCCGCGATCAGGATGCGGTAAAGCATCTTTTTCTGTTTCTTTGTCATATTATTTACCATGCCTTTCTGTAACCTGCAGACTTTATGCCGCAGGCACAAATTACTCTCCTTGGGATAGAAATGGCTGCCGCATCACGCAGCAGCCATTGATTCATTAAAATAAGATTTTGCAGTCCGGCTCAACCTTTGCACAAACAGCAACGACTTCTTTCATAATCTCGTCGAATTTTGCATCCTCTGCATCAATGCTCATTTTCTGTGTCATAAAGCTTACGCTTGCATCGTTGACACCCGGGATTTTTTTGATCGCATCTTCCATTTTTGCTGCGCAGTTTGCACAGTCAAGGTCTTCTAATTTAAATTTTTTCTTCATGATCCATTCCTCCATTTTCTTATTCTTCAATATGTTCTCTTCCCTGATCGATGATCGTGCGCACATGTTCATCTGCCAGCGAATAAATCACGGATTTGCCTTCTCTTCTGCCGGTTACAAGCTTCGCCTGCTTTAATATTTTAAGCTGATGGGAAATCGCTGACTGGTTCATATGAAGCATTTCCGCAAGATCACAGACACACACCTCTGACTCAAACAACACATACAAAATCCGGATTCTGGTTGAATCACCGAATATTTTAAACAGTTCTGCCAGATCGTACAGTTCATCTTCGTCCGGCATATGCTCACTCACCTGTTTGATCTTATCCTCATGGATCTCGCACGTTTCACAGTGTTCTACATCATTAATTGCCAATCATTTCACCTCCGTGTTATATGAATATCTGTTCATATGTTTATATTATCAGTCATTTATATATCTGTCAATAGAATTCTTGTATCTTTTTCATTTTGGGGGCGAAACTCTTCTCATGCTATGTCAAATTGTGAAAAATCAACAAAATTTTCGAAAACACGCTTTCGCTACGTGTCGCTGGTAACGGTACTAAGAAGCCAGTCACGACTATTGTCGCACCTGCCTTCTAAGAACCGACCGCTCTCCAGTGTTTTCTCAATCTTTTATCGATTTTTCACAATTTAATTTACATTTTATGAGTTTCGCAATAAATGAGAAAAGAAACCTGTTCATTATCAAAATAAATAATAAATAGGTTTCTCTTATATATTCACGTATTTTAGTGGCTATCTTGCCTGAAATATTTTTCTCTGCTTGTAAATGTAATAGATGCTCATCGCAAGCGCACCTGCCGCCCATGTGATCGGATAGCAGATGATGACCTGCTCTAAGGTTCCGTGAGCTGCCACAAGTGTCACCCAGATCATACGGAGCACACAGATGCCAACCATCGTGATCAGCGTGGAGACTACCACTGCTCCCTGTGCACGCAGTGCCCCGGAAAACACTTCGATAAAGGCAAATAATAAGTACGCCGGTGCGATCACATTCATCATGTGGATACCGATCTCGACCACGCCCGCATCATTGACAAAGATTCCAAACAGAAATCTCTCTGCAGACATTAAGATGATACTCACAAAAACCGCCGATATCAGTGCCATGCCAAGACAGATTTTTGTACCTCTCCGGATGCGGTCCCATTTCCCTGCTCCATAGTTTTGTCCTACAAATGTCATAACAGAGATTCCGAATGCGCTGTTGATCATCCAGAAAATAAAATCAATTTTGGAATAAGCCGTCCATGCCGCCATCGTGTCCACACCAAAATTATTGATGGACACCTGCACGATAATATTCGAAATACTGTACATGATTGCCTCAAATCCCGCCGGAAGACCTATTTTTAAAATACTCTGCAGCATTCTTTTGTACATGCGGATCTGTGAGAGACACAGTTTCATGCCCTCCGTGCGGTACATCAGTGTAACTGTCACCAAAACAGCACTGACCGCCTGAGCGATCAGGGTGGCAATGGCCGCACCTAAAACGCCTAATGGGATGACCAGAATGAGTAAAAGATCCAATATAATATTTACCACACTGCAGACGATCAGATAATATAATGGTCTTTTCGAATCCCCGACTGCCCTTAAAATCGCAGCACCCATATTGTAAATGAAAATAAAAATCAGTCCTGAAAAATACACCCGCACGTACAGTACCGATTCTGCGATCAGTTCCTCCGGTGTGTTCATCCAGAGCAGCATCTGTGGTGCAAAAACGATCCCGGCAATTCCGAGCACAAGTCCTCCCACAAGTGCAAATGCGTAAGCGGTGTGAAGAGACTCTTCTATCTCCTCTTTTTTTCCGGCACCAAAATACTGTGAGATAATAACGGTAGCTCCCGTGGACACGCCTGTGAAAAACCCTACCACAAGGCTTATGATCTGCCCGGCAGAGCCGCCGACACTCGACAGTGCTTCTTTTCCGACAAACTGTCCCACAATGACAGAATCCACCGTATTATATAACTGCTGAAAAAAACTTCCCACCAGAATCGGAAAGAAGAAAATCAACAGCTGTTTCCAGATCACTCCCTCTGTGATCCCGTTCTTTTCCTGTGTTGTCATGACATCTTCTCCTGTGCAGCTTCCATCCGGTCACGGATAGCTTCCATTCTCTGATCCAGGGATGCACTGATGCCGGCACACTCCACCAGTTCTTTTGCCAGATACTCTGCCTCGCTTTCCGGAATGTTCTTCTTATAACGTAATTTATGCTCCAGACTTGCCCAGAAATCCATTGCGATCGTCCGAAGCTGGACTTCCACCTTCATCGGACGTTTTTCTTTTTCAAGGAAAATCGGCACTTCGATGATCAGATGCAGACTGCGGTATCCACCCGGCTTCGGGTTTTTAATATAATCTTTCCGCTCGATCAGTCTGACATCGTCCTGCTGCAGCAGACAATCCGCCAGCATATAAATATCTTCCTGAAATGAACAGATCACGCGGACTCCTGCGATATCGTTGATATTTTCCTCTATGGATTCCAGTGAAAACGGAATCTGTTTCCGCTTCACTTTCTTTAAAATACTGTCAAACGATTTCACTCTCGCCTTAATGGACTCGATCGGATTTCTGTCATATTGCAGTGAAAACTGTTCATTTAATACCCGAAACTTTGTCTCCACTTCCATGATCGCACACCGGTAGTATGCCATCAGACTCTCGATCGGTGCAAAATTGTCCTGCACTTTATCCATAAACTCATCGGATAACACGGTATCCATGATAATCTCTTCTTTTGCCTGTTTTAAAAATTTCTCGATCAGCATATGTAAAACCTTCTTCTCTCACGTGTTCCGTGGATATACCACAGCCTACTTATTATAGATGGTTTTCTCCATTTTTACAAGCCATTGGGAAGCGTAGATAATAAACCGTAATTAATAAAGAGAATTATCAGATATAAATGAACAAAAAAATTGCATAGACAGATGTGATTTCCTTCGCGAGCTTTGCGAGCAGGAACATCATATCTGACTATGCGATTTTTTTGTTCTATCAAACAATTTATTTTTTTGTTATCTACGCTTCTTCTTTGGCTTCTTCCTTCACATCTTTCCTGACACGTCCGTACATTTGCATGTATTTATAAAGGCGTTTTGTAAGTTTGTTGTCAATCTGGTCTGCGGTTGCTCTCCACTCCCAGTTGCCGCCTAAGGTGGATGGCGTATTCATACGTCCCTCAGAACCGACACCAATGATATCCTGCATTGGAACGATTGCGAGATCACCGACGGAAGCCCATGCACCGCGCATCATGCCCCAGTTATAACCTTCCTCTTTTGTGAGGTTTAAGTACTCTTTTGCAAATTTTACACTTGCCTTCGGTGCTGTATTCATCCAGCCAAGGATCGTATCATTGTCGTGTGTTCCTGTGTATACAACACAATGTGTCGGGTAGTTATGTGGCAAATAATCGCTTCCCTCTCTGGAATCAAATGCAAACTGTACCACTTTCATACCCGGGAAACCGGAATCTTTTACAAGCTTCAATACAGAAGGTGTCAGGAATCCAAGATCCTCCACAATGATATTTAACTTGCCAAGCTTCTTCTCCAATGCATGAAACAGATCCATTCCAGGACCCTCTCTCCACTCACCATTACGTGCCGTGTCGTCTGTTCCAGGAATCGCATAGTAAGAATCAAATCCACGGAAATGATCGATACGTACAATATCATATAATTTTGACATTGCTTTGATCCGATTTGTCCACCAGCTATAACCGTCTTTTTTCATCTCATCCCAGCGGAACAGCGGATTTCCCCAAAGCTGTCCATCTGCGGAGAATGCATCCGGCGGACATCCTGCAACATCGATCGGATCTAAGTTCTCATCCAAGTAGAACTGAGCCGGATTAGCCCATACATCCGCAGAATCTCCTGCAACATAAATTGGAACATCTCCGATGATCTCAATGCCTTTTTCATTTACATATTCCTTCAACGCCCACCACTGTTTAAAGAACAGATACTGGAGCATTTTGTAAAACAGAATGTCATCTGCATAAGTTTCTTTTGCTTCTGACAATGCTTTCTGTTCTCTTGTCTTTAATTCTTTTTCCCATTCAAACCATGCAATTCCGCCATGGGCATCTTTTAATGCCATAAACAGTGCATAATCCTCGAGCCATTCTGCTTCTTTCTCACAGAAAGATGCAAAATCCTCCGGCTGTTTTTTCATGAAACGTACATAGGCTTTTTTCAGTAATGCATAGCGGGAATTGTACATAACCCCATAGTCTACATAATGAGGATTGCTGCCCCATGGAAAAGATTCACACTCTGCTTTTTTTAACAGTTTTTCCCTGCATAAAATCTCAAGATCGATAAAATAAGGATTTCCTGCAAAACTGGAAAATGACTGATATGGTGAATCACCATAGCTGGTCGGACAGATTGGAAGGATCTGCCAGTATTTCTGACCTGATTTATCAAGAAAATCTACGAACTTTCTTGCCTCTTTTCCCATTGTACCAATTCCATAAGGGGATGGCAGGGATGAAATGTGCATTAAAACACCGCTGCTTCTCATAACAATAATTCCTCCTATTTGAGTTCAAAAACTCCTATTTCAAATTCTTTATACTCTCCCCACTTGCGAACTCAAACGGAACCACCTCATAAATCGGCTCTTTCTTCAGTTCGATCTGCCCAAACAGTATCTCCACACTTCTCACTGCAAGTGTCTGATACTGCTGTCTGATCGTGGCGAGTTTCGGATTATAATATTCTGCTAATACGGTGCCATCAAAACCAATCACAGAAATATCTTCCGGTACACGATAATCCATATCGCGCAGCGCACGGATCGCGCCGATAGCCATCACATCTGACATTGCAAATACTGCTGTCAGATCAGGATACTTTTCCACCAGACGTTTCATCGCCCGGTAAGCACTGTCAAATGAGAATCTTGCTTTCTCATAGCAGACTTCAAGATCCATTTCCTTACCATGTTCTGCAAAGCTTTCCTTACATCCTAAATATCTCTGGTGGCTGGTGTATGATTTTACCGGATCACCACCGATAATACCAATCTTGTCATGTCCTGCTTCAAGCAAAGCATCCACAGCACACTTTCCTGCGGCAATATCATCTGTTGCAACACTGGAAAGGTTCTCAAATGGAAGATTATTTGCCCGGTTTGTCACAAGCACACTCGGCACATCCACCTTTGCAAATCCCTGTTTAAAAAATTCCGGGTTACCACCTAAAAACAGAAGTCCTAACGGCTTTCGCTCCCTGCAGAGCTGTAATGCCTGTTCCACCTCATTGTCGTCCTCGTCAATGTAGGAAACAACCAGTGTATAGTCGGTTCTTCCGATCATCTGCTGGATCTCCTCCACAATGTTGGAGAACAGCATATTGGAAATACCTTTGACTAATACAACAATTGTTTTCGTATTGCTCTGCTTCAAATGCTTCGCATTATTATTCGGAACAAAATGAAATTTTTCAACTACTTCTTCGATTTTTTTCTTTGCATCGGGACTGACATCATTTCTATGATTCAGGACTCTGGAAACCGTGCTGATGGAATATCCTGATTCCCTGGCTATATCCTTTATCGTAACCATATTTTTCTTTCCTGTCTACTGTTTTTTCGTTTTTTTTCGTAAAACATGTATTTTTTACAATCTTCTACTGTAATATCAGCCTTTGACCGCTCCTGCAACTACTCCTTCAATAATATATTTCTGACAAGCCACATAGAAAACTACAATTGGAACGATCGCAAGTACAAGCATTGCCATCATCGTACCCCAGTCTACTGCTCCATAACCACCTTTTAAGTACTGAATGACGATTGGAATCGTCTTGTATTTTTTGATATCCAATACCAGATAAGGAAGTAAATAATCGTTCCAGATCCACATTGCCTGTAAAATTGCAACGGTGATCGCCGTTGGTTTCATAATTGGAAATACCACCTGAAAGAATGTCTGGATCGGAGTACATCCATCGATCATCGCCGCCTCTTCTATCTCGATCGGAATACTTTTTACAAAGCCGCAGAACATAAACACCGCAAGTCCTGCACCGAATCCAAGGTATACTAAAATGATACCGACCGGGTTGCTCAGATGCATCATATTTGCCAGTTTTGACAAGGTGAACATTACCATCTGGAATGGTACGATCATGGAAAACAGACATAACATATAAATGGTTGCATTCACTTTATTATGTACTCTTGTAATATACCATGCACACATGGAGGTGCATAAGATGATCACTGCAACAGAGCCAACGGTGATGAGCACCGAGTAGCCAAACGCCTGAAAAAAGTTTGTTTTTTCAATACCCCGGATGAAATTTGACAATCCGGTAAAGGATCTCTCATCCGGCAATGCAAATGCATTTTTTGTGATAAATCCTTTTTTCTTGAAGGAATTGATCAGCACCAGAAAAATCGGATACAGATAAAAAACGGTCAGCAGACTGAAAAATACGGTCAGCACTCCTCCGTGTTTTGATCTTCTTACAGCACTTACCTCATTATTTTCTTTTACTTTCTTTGCCATTACTGCTGTACCTCCTTTGTTCTGGTCAGTCTGTTCTGTGCCAGTGCGATAACTGCTACTATAATAAAGAAGATAACTGCTTTCGCCTGACCGACACCTTCCCAACCGGTTCTTCCATAGAATGTCTCAAAGATGTTAAGCGCAAGCATCTGCGAATTATTGGACGGCTCTCCTGCTGTCAATGCCAGGTTCTGATCGAACAGTTTGAAAGAGTTCGTCAGTGTTAAGAATGTACAGATCGTGATGGATGGCATTACCATTGGAATCGTAACACTCTTCAATAACTGCCAGTCGGACGCCCCGTCCATTTTTGCCGCCTCGATCAACTCGCCCGGAATATTCTGGATGCCGGCGATATAAATGATCATCATATAACCGACCTGCTGCCAGTTCATTAAAATGATCAATCCCCAGAATCCATAGGAAGAAGAATAAGTAAGTGTTCTTCCAAAATGACCTAAGATTCCATTCAGCAGGATCTGCCAGATATAACCTAAAACGATACCACCAATAAGGTTTGGCATAAAAAATACTGTACGGAAGAAGTTCGTACCTTTAATTCCCTTTGTTAAAAGCATCGCAATTACAAATGCAAAAACATTGATCGTCAGCACTGATACAATGGTGAATAATGCAGTGAACCATAATGCATGCATAAATGTCGGATCACTGAACACGCGCAGATAATTTTTTAATCCTACAAATTTTGCATCTGTAACGGTTGTAAATTCACAGAATGATAAGTAGATACCCATAATAAAAGGAACTATAAAACCTATTGTAAATGCCACTAATGTAGGGAGTGCAAAAACAGGAAAATATTTTTTGATTGCTTTCTCCATAATTTCCATCCTCTCATAAAACCTTAATAATCTGAAAGGGTGAGTGGCAGGCCACACACCCTTTCCATGTTACTTCATCATTACTTTTTATTTGTTTGCAGCTGCTGCATACTCAGTAGCCCATCCGTCAACGAATGCACTGACAACGCCGTCCCAGTCACCTGTTCCCTGTGCGTACTCTAATAATGCAGAACCTACACCGTCTTTCCATGTCTCAGATGGAATAGTAGAGAAGTTCCATGTTACAGAGTATTTTCCATCAGCGATGTACTGGTTAGAAGCCTGGATAAATACATTGTCTGCTTCATATTCGCCTGTGAATGTATCAAATGGTGTTGTAAATCCCATTTCATGAGCTATGGATTCACGTCCTGCGTCAGATGTGATAACCCAGTTCAGGAAATCAAGTGTTGCCTGCTGATCTTCTGCAGAAGCTTTGCTGTTTACACACCAGTAGTTCTCAGAACCTGTGCAGAGTCCCTGATTCTCTTCTCCCTCAACACCAATATAGATTGGCATCATACTCATGTCATCAGCGGTTACAAGATAACCATTCTCTTCATTTGTGAGGTTACCATACTCCCATGTACCATTCTGGTAGAATACTGCCTCTTCCATACCGAATTCAGATTCTGCTTCATCACCTGTCTTAGATGAGAGCATTCCCGGATCACAGGTGGAATCTGTAATGTATAAATCCCAGATCTGTTTGTAATTGTCAAGGTATGTTCCTTCTATTGCATCTGTAGAATTAATTCCTTTGTCTTTGTATTCATAGTAAATTGGAAGATTTGCCAAATGAGTTTTAAATCTCCAGTCAGATGATCCATCCATACCTGCGGAAGTAAATGCTCCCTGAAGATCGTATCCAAACTTCTCATTAATCTCATCTAATCTGGACTGGATATCATCTGCAACTGCTTTTAATGTCGCAAAGTTGTTGATCTCATCAACAGAAGAAATCACTGCGTTGTCCATTGTGCAGTAGTCATTTAAGATTGTCTTATTGTAAATGATACCGTAAGTCTCGATAACATAAGCGATACCCTGTACTGCGTTTCCATCTTTTAATACAAAATCATCACTTGTCAGATGTGAATATAACTCACTGCCGGAAAGATCCATGCAATAATCTTTCCAGTTTGCAAGTCCTACAGGTCCGTTTACCTGGAATAAGGTTGGTGCTTCTGATTTTGCCATCTCTGATTTTAATGTCTGCTCATATGTACCATCTGCAGCCGTGATAACTGTAACCTCTGTTCCGGTCTCTGCTGTGTATTTTGCTGCCAGATCCTGCCACTGCTGATCCTGTTCCGGTTTAAAGTTCAGATAATAAACGGAACCACTTCCTGATGCTGCTGCATCTGTTTTCGCATCTCCTGCTTCTGTTGTACTTGCTGTTGCATCTGCACTGTTTGCACTGTCTGCATTGGAAGCATCACTGCCGCATCCTGCAAATAAAGTTGCTGTCATTGCTGTAGCAAGCATTACTGATAAAACTTTTCTCTTCATGTCGTTTCCTCCCGTATACTTTCTGCACATCTGTATTGTGCAATGATTGTTCTGGCACTCTGCCACTTCGCTGAAATGTTCCCGGTAACATTTTCGGTATTGTTTTCGGTAACGTTTTCAGTTGATAATTGTATTATATTCTTTTTTCATAAAAAAGCAATACTGAATCGTTATCTTCTCTATATTTCATAATTTTTGTTTTTGTTTTTTGTGCAAATTGTATATCAGCAAGATGCTTTTTTCTTATTTTTCTTTTTTCTGGTGGAAATTTGCTCAAAGTATTACTTTCTGCCCTGCCGCTTTTATTTCATGAAATTAGAATGCAATGATGTTTTACATTGAAAAAGATTTTTTGAAATGCTACTATAATATTATGGAAATGAAATCCGGGCACTGCCGTTTCATTCTGATCAAAAGGGAAAGTGGAAAGAACATATGAAAGAACTGATCTGTCATAAATTACAACATGATTTCAAACGAATAAAAACCTCTGCCAAATGGGTGCTTTTCTCCATCGTCTCCGGACTGCTTGTCGGGGGTGTTGGCACACTCTTCTATTTCGGCATGTATGTGGTCACACTGACCAGAACCAAAAACCCGTGGCTTATTTTTCTGCTCCCGGTGAGTGGTATCCTGATCGTCGGATGTTACCGCCTGCTTCATGATGAAAAAGATACCGGAACCAACCTTGTATTATCTGCGATACATTCCGATGAAGATCTGCCGCTGCGCATGGCTCCGCTGATTTTTATCTCCACACTCATCACCCACCTGTTTGGTGGTTCTGCCGGACGTGAAGGTGCTGCGTTACAGCTCGGTGGAAGTATCGGAAACGGTCTTGGAAAACTGTTCCGCTTTGATGAAAAAGACAAACACATTATGATCATGTGCGGCATGAGCGCCGCATTCTCTGCATTGTTTGGCACACCGATGGCTGCGGCTGTCTTTTCCATGGAAGTTGTCAGTGTCGGCGTTATGTATTATGCGGCGTTAGTCCCGTGCGTGATCTCCTCACTGGTCGCACATGCTGTTGCAGAATTCTTTGGTGTCTCACAGGAAATGTTCCTGATCGGCCAGATTCCTGCTTTTAAGATCACAAGTGCTGTAAAAATCTCTGTCCTTGCGATTCTATGTGCCGGTGTCAGCATTATTTTCTGTGTCATGCTGCATCAGTCAGAACACCTTTATAAAAAGTTTTTCAAAAATCCTTATGTGCGCATTTTCGCCGGTGGATGTTTCGTGCTCATTTTAACGCTGCTTGTGGGCAACCAGAATTATAACGGTACGGGAATCAATATCATTGAACAGTGTATTGACGGCACGGTCCGCCCGGAAGCCTTTTTTATGAAAATGCTCTTTACTGCTTTAACATTAGGTGCCGGATTTAAAGGTGGCGAGATTGTTCCATCGTTTTTTACCGGGGCGGCATTTGGCTGTCTGTTTGGAAACCTGTCAGGCTTTTCACCGACACTCTGTACGGCAGTCGGCATGGCCGCAGTTTTCTGTGGAGTGACAAACTGCCCGATCACTGCCCTGCTCATCAGCTTTGAGTTGTTCGGCTACGACGGCATGCCTTACTTTTTGCTTGCCGTTGCATTCAGCTACATGCTTTCCGGATACTATGGCCTATACAGCAGCCAGAAAATTATTTACTCCAAATATAAGACCAATTATATCAACCGCAAAACACATTAAAAAACTTCCCACATATCCGGTTTTCCTGCGATATGTGGGAAGTTTTTTAATGTTCTTCCCTGGCGGCTTTCAGAAGATCAAGCAGTCCTTTTTCCTTGATCAGCGCAATGCCCTGCCCCTCATCACCAAGCACAATGAGATTATCTCCTGGCTTGATATCGAATATCTTTCTGGCTTTTGCCGGGATTACGATCTGACCTTTCTCACCTACTTTTACCATGCCAAAAATGTGTTTTCCCTTCGGTGGAACTTCTAAGCCAAGAGAATCCTTTTTTTCATAATTGATCAGGTCATCCACCGTCACGCCAAAGATATCTGCGAGCCTTTTGCACCTTTCGATATCCGGCAGGGATTCCCCTGTCTCATATTTCGAGAGTGTCTGTCTCGACACACCGATCTGATCTGCCAGTTCATCCTGTGACATATGATTTAGTTTTCGAAGCTGAATGAGATTTTCTGCAAACATTATTTTTTCTTTCCTCAAATTCCACAGACGGTCCACCGGAGCACCGGAATACGGCGGATGATCTCATAAGCCAGATATGCACCGGCAAATCCCGCTGCTGCCACAAAAAGATAAAGAAGCACTGCCGGCAATTTTGTATACATGGTCAGATAATATGCTGTCATCGCAATGAAAAGGTAATGGAATAAATAAAGTCCCCATGATTTCGCTGCCATCCATCTTGTCAATGTGTTGGAAATATCCCCCCATTTTTTCATGAAAGCCAAAGCTGCAATAACCGCGATCCATGCAAACAGGCTGCATAGCGGTGTGTCTAAAACTGAATGCTCGGCGTATGGTCTGCCCCAGTACATTACCGTAAATACAACCGCTAAAATTACGGCACACACCGTGAGCGGCAGCCAGCATTTTTCCAGACGATCCATCACTTCATCATGGGACAAAACAAAATATCCCACAAAAAATCCAGCCCCATAGATACCGAAACGGTATACCACAACCATTGGTGTATTTAAAATCTGAGCCGCGCCCCAGATCACAATTGCAAACAGCACAAGAAATGGAACATCTGCTTTCTCTCCCAGCTTCCATAATCTGTCTTTTTCCACTCTGCGGATCCATACGAGCAATACCGAAAAAATCCATAACATCTGGATATACCATAGCGGTCCGATGCCGCTGACTGCCATGATGATAAATAAAACCGGTTTTGGAACTGCTGCCATCTCCTCTAATCCACCGCCGATCAGCAGATTGTAGTATCCTAAAATCCACCAGAACACTAAAAGCCCAAGGGTGGATGAAACCAACAATTTTCCCGTCCTTTTTTTTATAAATTCTTTTTCTGAGCGATGTTCCAGCTCATACCTTGCGCTCATTCCTAATATTACAAACAACAACAGCATAAACCATGGGTATACGATATACTGAAATGCATCCTGATATTGCACATCCGAAAATGGTCCGATCACTCCAAATGTTTCAATTCCATTGAACATATAAATAACATGATACAAAACCACAAGCACAACTGTGATCCATCTGATATTGTCTATGTATAACTTTCTCATATTTTTACCACCTTTGCAATTATTTTTAACATTATTATAAATTGCAGAAAATGGAAAATCCACCAGGTATCCTTAACAATACCGGATGGATTTTGTTAAAAACGAGGGCAGTTTTCATCATCTCCGCAGTTTCTATCAGGCTTTCAAGATTTTCAATCTGGAAAATGGGAAAATCTTGCACAATCTTCACGACCTAAATCAGAGTTTCGCCTTCTATTCTATTTCAATTTTGCATACTCTTCATCCGATACCGGCTCACACCACTCGTTGGATGTCTCCTCACCCGGTACTTCCACTGCAAGATGTGAGAACCAGCTGTCTGGTGCTGCTCCATGCCAGTGTTTTACTTCTGCCGGAATATTGACACAATCTCCAGGTTTCATTTCTACTGCTTCTTTTCCTTCTTCCTGATAATATCCACGTCCTGCAATGCAGATAAGAATCTGTCCGCCTCCGCTTTTTGCATGATGAATATGCCAGTTATTCCTGCAACCAGGTTCAAAAGTCACATTAAAGATTCCAACCTGTGACGTAGACACAGGAGCCAAAAAACTTTTTCCTGTAAAATATTGTGCAAATTTATCATTTGGCTCTCCAATCGGGAATATCATCTTTTTAGCATGAGCTCTCATTGCTTCATCTTCATACGAAAGATCACCTTCGTCTATACTCCAGACATCTTTTGCAATTTTCACTTTAATCACCTGTCCTTATTTTAACTTTGCTCCATCCTTAAAAGCATTTCCCACACGTTCTCCAAGTCTGTAATATCCGTGATGTACCGGATCATATGTAATTGGTGTAAACTTACTAAGATCAATTTCTCCGTCATCACCGAGATATTTCTCATCTGCACTTACATTTTTGATTTCTGCAAGATACTTGCTTTCATCAATAACTTTTACAAGTTCACACTCAAGAGTCAATGGAAGTTCATTTATGACTGGTGCATTTACATATTCACTCTTCGTTGTAGTAAAGCCTGCTTTTTGCATCTTATATTCTTCTTTATTTGCAGAAACAATTCCCACATAATCGCAGGCAACCAGATGTTCAAGATCTGCCACCCCTACTGTAAAAGCCTTATTTTTTATAATATTGTCTGTTGTCTTATGGGCAGACAAATCTACAATAATCTCATTTGCACCTACAATTCCGCCCCATGCAGCGTTCATTGCATTTGCCTTTCCATTTTCATCATAGGTTCCCAGAATCATAACCGGCTGTGGATATAAAAATGGCTTTGCTCCAAAATTTTTTCTCATTGTTTTATCTCTCCTTATGGTTATTTGTTTATATCAGTATTTATCTGCCCAATCCATTCTGTAATCACCTCTTCTGAAGTTTCCAGATGATCTTTTCCTTTGGAATCAAACTGAATCTGCATTTCATGTGCAAAGGCAGCTCCTTTGCACTTGTCCTTCATATCTTTAATTACATGTCCTGGCCATCCGCCATTTGTCATAAATGGAATCACTGTCTTTCCTGTAAAGTCGTTTACTGTTAGAAATGTCAGCACTGCAGGTGCCATTGTATACCACCATGTTGGCGTTCCAATCGCAAGTACATCATAATCTGCAAGATTTACAGATAATGGATTAATCTGAGGCGTAAAGCCTGCTTCTACCTCTCTTTTTCCCTGTTTAACCACCTCTTCATGACTACCTCTGTATGGCTCTGCTGTTTCGATTCTTGCGATATCTGCTCCTGTCTTATTTGCCAGCTGCTCTGCAATTTTTTTTGTATTTCCATTTGACCAGGAATAATATACAACTAACATTTTCTTCATTATCTCTATTCTCCTTTACTTATTTTAGCCCCTGTAAACAGATAGATATACCCCACCATGACTACCGCTAAAAAAGCCACTATTACCCCGATGGTTATCTTTTTCCTTGTTTTCATTGCTCACCTCTTTTATTTCTTCTGTATTTTTGAACCTCCAAACACCTGCGACATCGGCATATGGGCAAGCATCTCATCAATAGATTTTACTTCATCCTGAGTCAGCTTTATATCTGCTGATTCCATATTTTCTTCCAGTCTATTTTATCTTCCTTTTCTATATTTCAAACTTTACTGTAAGTATAAGAAAAAGAGACTCCGGACAGAAGTCTCTCTTTGTTAGGCAGTTTAAACCTAAAGGTTATGTCTTACTTATTACGATTCCTCCAAATATTTTTATATTCTTTTATAATCCAAGACTGTCTATCCATGAACTGATATCTGATTCAGACGCTCCACCATGGAATCGTTCCCCTTCTTTCCAGTCACCTGTTCCTGTCATCTCTTCCAGAAGATTACCGCTGTCACCGATTCCCGAGGTCGCTGCTGTACAGAATGGGATGACTGTTTTTCCTGTAAAGTCATTCTCTTTTACAAAGTTATCTACTGGCCATGCTGCAATTCCCCACCAGATAGGATAGCCAATGTATACCGTATCATATGAATCCCAGTTATCAACTGTTGTAGACACCAGTTCCACATCTCTTAAGCTCTCATCATCATGTTCTCTTGACACCCGGCTGTCATCATCTGTCCAGTCAAGGTCATCATCTGTATATGGCTCCACAGGCTCTATTTCAAACAGATCTGCCTCTGTAATTTTTGCTATCTTTTCAGCAACATCTTTTGTATTTCCTGAAGCTGAATAATATACAACCAATGTTTTTCCATTTCCTGTTGTATCTGTAGTGTTTTCGGAATTTGTATCCGCTTCTTCATTTCCAGACTGGTTTGTACTTGTAGACTGGCTGTCATTATTAGAAGCAGACTGGTTTGTATTGCTTGCTCCACATCCTGCCGTCAAACCGATTGCCATGATGCATGTTAAGAGTACTGCTGCTATTTTCTTTGTTTTCATTCTAAGGTTACCTCCTGTCGTATAAAATGTTTGTCCCGCTAATTTCTATCGGATGAAATTGGTAAATACAAAATCCGGTGCCTTTGGCATTTCAATTCCCATTTTTGTCGCAACATTTTTACAGTTAATGAAATATGCCATATTGTTTCCAAGGATCTGCATAACCTGCATTCCTTCGAGATCCTGTTTTACTTCATCCGGATTCGTCCCATGTACCATATTCCAATATCTCGATGTAATGATCGGCATCTGCATCAGACCAAAATATTTATTTACCTGGTCCCATGTGGCCGTTGTTCCGGCCCTTCTTGCTGAAATTACCACAGCGGCAGGTTTCAGGCGGAATCTGTCGCCGCCACCGTTTAAATCGGCATAAAAGACTCTGTCCATAAAGGATGTGATTGCACCGCCTGCACCACCCCAGTGTACCGGAGTTCCAAATACGAATCCGTCATAATCCCCTGCTATTTCCAGAAATTCATTCACGATATCATCCAGGATGCATTTATTTTTTTCCTGACATTTTCTGCAGGCAATACATCCTGAAATCGGCTTATTTCCAATCCAGAAAATATCTGTACTTATGCCATTTTCATTTAATGCACTGGATACTTCACAAAGAGCTGTATAAGTACAGCCATTTTTGTGTGGACTGCCATTGACAAGTAATACTTTCATTGATTTTTCCTCTTATGCTTACCAGTTCTTTTTTTCTTTTGAACTGTCATTATTCTTTTTTCTTTCCTCAACCATCTTCACGAACCATTCCACCATATTCGGATCCTGATGCGAGAAGAAGGAGCTTGTCTTCTTGTCCAGTTCTGCAATAGTCTTCATATCTTCATCAGAAAGTGTGAAATCAAAAACATTAAAGTTTTCTTCCATTCTCTCAATGTGTGTTGATTTCGGAATAACCACTACCCCTCTCTGAATATGCCAGCGAAGCATAACCTGTGCCGGAGTCTTCTGATATTTTTCTGCAATCTCTGAGATGACAGGATTCTCAAATGTGCCTCCTCTGCCCTCACCGAATGGTGCCCATGCTTCTAACCGGATATCATATTTGTCTGCCCATTCCTTCATCTCTTTCTGCTGATTGAAGATGTGGGTTTCCACCTGATTTACCATAGGTTTAATGCGGTTGAAGGATGCAAAATCAACCATTCTGTCTACATAAAAGTTGGAAATTCCGATTGCTCTGATTTTTCCCTCATCGTACAGATCTTCCAATGCACGGTAAGCACCGTAAGCATCTGAAAATGGCTGGTGAAGCAATACCAGATCCAGATAATCTGTCTTTAACTTTTTCATGGATTCAAGAACTGATTTCTTTGCTTCTTCATATCCATAATGTTCAACCCACACCTTTGTTGTAAGGAAGATTTCTTCTCTTGGAATGCCTGACTTTTGGATTGCATTCCCAACCTCTTCCTCATTAAAATAACTCTGTGCTGTATCAATCGCCCGGTATCCAACTTTTAAAGCATCAAGCACACATCTTTCACATTCCTCTTTTGTTACCTGATATACGCCATATCCAAGTATTGGCATTTTTACACCATTATTTAATGAAATATATTCCATTGTCGTATCCTCCTTGTTTTCTTTCATTTATCTTACATTCATACTATAATACTGATAGATTCCTTTGAGAAGTTTCGATAAGTTTTTCAGTCTTAACCTTTCAGTTTATTCTGGTTCTTACTGATTGAACAGCCATCCCATAATTTCTTTGTCACGACAAAACAGGTAGCCACCGCCATGCTGATAAGTGACCGGTGTTCCTTCAAAGTAATCTTTATCTTTTACATCCAGTACCACCAGTTTATCAATCTCTGATTCCGATAATCCCTGTTCTTTGTAAAGCTCATGTATCTGCTGGTATGCCTCTTTAAAAGGTTCTGATCCATAGTATTCGTCGCTTCCCGGCGTAACATTTTCCAATTCATCTCCGGATGTATTTTTTTCTGTATTTTCTTTTTTCTCATCTGTCTTCTGCTGTACGGTCTGTACCTGGTTTATTGTTTGTTGATTCTTCTTTTCATCCCTGCCGGGTTTTGAAAAGTAGATATATCCCATGATTACCATTGCTAAAATAACAACTCCAATAATTGTAAGTACTAATTTCCGCTTTTCCATAAATACACCACCTTCTTTCAGTATTAACCTGTATTTATCTGCATATAGTATCCTCCATTTTCACTTCAGCTAAAGTATAACAAAACGAGACTCCATTAGAAGTCTCGTTTTGTTATTCAGTATTAACCTTTATGTTTCTACTCGCATGTATTCAATTTTTATTTTACCTTGTTAATAGCATTTATCAGCCGCTTAACCTTAATGGACGGTTTTTTCGAATGAAGAATTCCAAATGGCATAGTATAATCCCACTCTACCGGAATGATTCTGATCAGTGGATGAACACTTTCCCAGCTCTTGAATGCCAGTAATACCTCATTATTGTTTTCGCATCGGTTAAATGCTTCTACATTGTACAGATTAAAGTCTACAATATTGATTTCAGGATGATTTTTCATCATATCATCCCTTAGCATATCGCCATAATAACTCCATCCTCTTCGCATGAGCATAAGATTTTCTCCAGCCAGATCATCAAGTGTAATTTTTTCTTTTTTTGCCAGCCTGTGATGAATTGATACCGCCACACAAAATGGTTCTCTTGAAATCTCAGTACCATCACAGCCTCTGAGTTCAAGCATTGTTTCATCAAAGATTCCAGCTATCACATCAATATTCTTTCCCATATTAGCCAGTATCTCTCTTGCATTCTCCGGTGTATTTTCAAATGTAATCAATTTAAACTTCATCTCCGGATATATTTTCTGTATCTTAGGCCAAAGTTCCACAAAAACTTCCGGTGGCGTCATCGGAGATATTCCAACACGAATGATTTCTTCATTATGATTCATTGCTTCCTGCGCCCGTATCAACGATTCTTTTGAATATTGAATCAGATATTTTGCATCCTGATAGAGCGATTTACCAGCTTCCGTAATAATAAGACCTCTGTGTGTTCTTTCAAATAGTTGCAAATTTAAGCTGTTTTCCAAAGAATTTATCTGTTTAATAACCGCAGGTGCACTTATATATAATTCTTCTGCCGCTTTACTAAAACTTCCAGCTTCTACAACGCAGATAAATGTATCAAGTTGTGGATTATACATCATGTAATTCCCTCCTCTTTGTGATTTTAAATCATCTGAAATGCTTTCAGTGCCCCAATAATTGCCTCTTCTTTCTCCTTCGGACATTGTGGTTGCTTTGCTCCCTCTGACCTAGGAATATTAATTTTGTTTTCTTTTTCAATAACCTAACCTCCCAATTTATTCATTTGTCAATTTTCCCGACTGCTCAGCTAACTTCTTTTCTTCTCTCTTTACTCTACGTTCTAATTTTTTGATATCTTCCGATACAGGCAAATTTTCTGGCTTAATCCCCCTTTGCCCCAGCATATCCCTGACTGACGTATTATTTTCAACATGCTCAACAGTAATAGCCGTCTCACCTTGTAAGTCTTTTTCTTCAACATTATAATTTGTCATTTCAGTTGCAAGGTTCTTTGCTGCAATAGTAAGTGTTGGCAAAAAATCTGCAAGCGGCCTTTTATCTTGCACTCCTAAACGTTCTTTCATTTGTTTTGTAGTGAATCCTCCAAATAAAGCCTGATCCCCCTTAGATCGGATACGTCCAAATCCAGCATCATCAACTCCACGTTCATATATATTTTGAGACAGTCGTTTTTCAGATTCTCGAAGCTTTCCTCTTGCCTCAGTTCTTTCAATATAAGAAATCCTTTCTTCTATCAATTCCTGTTTTCTTGTTTGAACTGCAAAATAGCTTTGTGCAAAAGCAATCTGTTCTTTACGAGGATCTCCGTTCTCTGCGATAAGATAACATGCATAACGTGTAAGCATATAATCTTCTACTTCTCTATTTGCGCCACTTCCCAGAATAACCATTTTACTGGCATCAGCAAAATGTTCCTCTACTACAATGCCATTATTTGCACAAGCAACTTTTGCCTTTAATAAAACATTTTCAAAATTTTGCCATTTTGAATAATCTAGCAAATGCATTAATTCACGTGCATACCAAAATTCAACTCCGTTTTCTTCATGCCTAATTTCATCAAATCTTTTCTTATAATTGATTATCATTTTCTTTTCCATATTAGACTTTCTCCTCCCACATTGAACCATTTTACTGACGTCAGTAAAATGGTCTATTCCTCTTTTTCCCTCAGTTTGTCATAATACGCTTTATACCTATAAATCGTCCTCTCACTGACATTGTTCCGCTTCGCAATTTCTACCATCGTCATACCACTCTCATATCCAACAACAAAATCATTATAAATTGCCATCCACTTGGCGTTATGTTTCTGACGACCACTTAACTTACGATTTCTGTAATACTCCAATTCCTCCCGAAGTTCTGCATTCTCTTTTTCCAACTCCTCAATTCTTTTTAATGCCTCTTCAAGTGTTACAGATTTCTCCATTATCCTGTCCTCCGTTCATGTCATTTTCGTTTTGTCTATATTATAAATATCTATGCCGCTTTAGTCAATCCGATTATGTCATGTTGCATCATTTTTTACAATAGCTTTCATACAATCGAAATACCGCTGGTATCGTTTACAGGCTAAACTTCTCCAAAAGCAATCAGCTTGTATGTTTTTTATCCAATCACGTAAAATCCATTTTATTTTTATTGCCGGTCCATATTTTAAGATCAGTGCTGTCACAACATCCACACATCTCTCAAATGCTGCATTCTCTTTTGCATCATCATAATATTTCTTTCTCATTTGTCCGCCCCTTTCTGTGCTTAAATTGCTTTGGCAGCCAATTATCGTTATCTGCTTTCAACAAGTCATACACATATATCTTATTCGGCTTTCCTAATCCCTGATGGCTTCGATAAATCAGATTATGTACCTCCAGTTCTTTCAGCATCTTGTTAATTTTCTTATTTCCCAGATGCAACAGCTTCATCATTTCTTTGATTGTAAAAATGATAAATGTAGCTCCATATTCATCTCGCCACACATCACCATTACACTCTGATAAGCAGCGCCGATCCAACAAAATCATATAAAGTGTCTTTGCCCCATTCGTCATACTTCTAAATTGATCTTCTTTAAATAATCGTTTCGGTAATCTGTAAAACTTATCATCATATTTTGTATTTTCCATTTTTCCTGATTCTCCATATACTTTGAAGTTCTTTCGTCATTAACAGCCTTTTTAGCATGTTGGTGTACGCCCCCAATCCCCCAAAACCATGAAAATGACTTTTCATGGAGCTGCACCTTCCGGCTTTTTTCATATTGATACATTTACAACATTCCATAATTTTTGTACTCCTTTCCGATTCATTGTATGAAACTATTTTCTCAAAATTTTTATACGAATCCGGTATATCCAAGATGCTGGAAAAATTTTGTTTTTATCAATTTTTCCAACATCCGGGATGAGACAGGAAAAGAATCTCTCTTTATCTCATGACAATATCATGGTAATCTATCTGTATCTTTAAAAACGAGGAAGATACTATGCATACTAAACTTACCATACCAGAAAGATTAAAAGATTTAAGAGTCTCTGAAAAAAGAATGTCCTTACAGGAGTTGTCAGATGCTACCGGCATCCCCAGCTCCACGCTTGGCAATTATGAAAAAGACGAAAATATAGATATGTCACTCGGCAATCTTATAACGCTTGCGGATTTTTACAATGTAAGCACCGATTACCTTCTTTGCCGGACAGAATTGCGGAAACATAAAAATCAGTCAGTATCTGATCTGCACCTGAATGACGATGCCATACAAATACTGACTGATAAAAAATATAACCCTCGATTATTATCTGAATTACTCACACATGAAAATTTCAAAAAATTCATGACTGACCTGGAAATCTATATTGATGGATTTAACGATAAGGGAATTCAGATAGCAAATGCTTTCCTTGATGTGATGAGATGCAAATTAACAGAGCTTGGTGCTGACTCTACCGATGCTTTCGCAAATGTATTTGATAATTCACACATTGAGTCAGAGCAATATTATATGAATATTCTGTCAGCAGACCTAAAACCGATTGTCGCTGACCTACGAAATACTCATATGAAAGATAGCAATACCGCCAGCGACATTGACTATCAAAGTATGGTCAAAAATATCATTGATGACTTTACATCTCAAATACCTA
>OHKW01000605.1_pt1 | contig 23270 bp, 23 predicted proteins | sample 1568931 | NCBI WGS metagenome assembly OHKW01 (sample SAMEA3879536, study PRJEB24766) | human gut metagenome | biome: human-associated habitat; feature: feces | place: USA | collected 1985/1987 | reverse complement strand
CTCTATGGTTCAAGTGAACCGAATTTATTTAATTTTTAACCCCGTCCATTTTTTAGTGGACAGTAGTGATAAAATCCCAAAAGATAAAAATTCTTACATTTTGTAGCTTTTATTTATATTGTTAAATCTACTATCTTACTCATATAAACAACGATAAATCAATATTTTAACTATATAAATATTGTCCCTTTTCTTAATAAACTTTAACTGTCGGGAGCGTCGCTTGTTTTCAACTGTTTTCAGGGTATATCTTTGCATAAACAATCGCAAAAATGTACTTATATGAATTATAAATATATTTATTCTCTCCGAATTTTTGCATGTCTTATTTTCATGGCTTGCGCGATAACTTCCGGCATCAGCATGTCGGAGAAAGGAACTTCGACAATAATAACCATCCTTTCTGTTATTCTCATTTTCATACTGCTGCTCACCGGTGGTTGGATTACCGAGTGCAGTGTGCGGTATCTGATTTATCCCTGGGTAAGAAACATCAGCCGTAAATGGAACAGCCGTGGCAAGAAACAAAAAACGACTGTACTGCCTCCCGTTTTCAGGGAGATTGAGGAATATACCAGAGACACATTCCATTTGGTTCTCACTCCAGAATAGATTGACAATCTAATCACTTCGATGAAATTCTTTGCCGTCGACTTTGAATCAAAACAACGCCCGGCTGCAGTCAATCGCGCTATTCACCGTATCAGCACGCTCGACCTTCATCACTTTGGCTGGAATATCGGCAAACGGTTGAAAAAAGACAATACCGGTATTGCCCATTTTCTCATAACCCAATTTCCAGTTGTATTCAAGAACTCTACTGAGTCATCCATGAAGAAGAAACTAAAGTCGGAAGATGGGCGGTTCATGATTGATATTGTGGAGCTGGATCAGAAGTTGTCACCTGTCAATCTTGATAAGATCATAAACAGCCAGGCATAGCCTTTGGTTAAAGCCGGTTAAAGTCCGGTGCGACCGCCATAGTTCTCCGCACTCCTCCAGCGCACGCTGGCGCACCGCCCATTGCAAGACTACCTTTGCGGCATAATTTCAAACGAAGAAAACCATGCCACAATTTACTTTCGAGATGCTCCCTCAAATGATAGGAGCGCTCACGGAGGAAATCAAGAACCTTCGTCGAGATTTTGACGAATGGCGATGCAAATCATCCCCGGCATCGCCACAGGAGGAAAGGCTTATCGGAATAGAAGAAGCGGCAGCTCTTCTAAACCGTTCCACCGATACCGTCTATAAATGGGTCCGCGCCGGAAAAATTCCGTATTATAAACCCGGCAAAATGTTGGAGTTCCGTCCGTCGGAATTGATAGAGTATCAGAAACGGAGTCGAAACGACCGTTCGAAGACTACCGGGGAACTGCTGAAAGAGTTGTCGGCAAATGTTCGCCGTAAGCCTAAGTCTTTCGGAAATATTGGAATGTGATATGGCTGAAAAGAATCTTACTACGCTTACCATAGGTAACGCGCTGGCACGTTCAGCCGAAGGAATCACAAAAGAGAGTTTTCCCCTTCACGTTTTCCCGCAGAAGATGCAGAAGCTCATACTCCATCTTGTGAAACATCGTAACTTCAAACTGGAGTTTGTGGCAAGCTGTATGATTACGGCAGCCGCAGCAGCCATCGGCAATTCACGCAGAATCCGGTCCCGTGAAGGTTGGGAAGTCGCACCTATGTTTTACATGATACTCGTCGGAAGACCCGGCATAGGCAAAACACCTCCGCTGGAGTTCGCCTTCCGTCCTCTCTGTGATATAGACCGTGAACGGGAAAAGATATACGCGGAGCAATACAAAGAATATCTTGTGAAGAAGAACGAGTATGAAAAATCAAAATCCGAAGGTGAGTCGCCAGTGGAGCCGACGCTTATACGGACTCTGATTAGCGATTTTACCCAGGAAGCCATGGTCAAGTTACACGCCAACAATTTCAGAGGTTTGTGTGTGAAGTATGACGAGATAATCGGATTCTTCCGCACTGCAGACCGATACAACACCAGTTCGCTGATTACGGATATGCTGTCTATTTTCACGAATGGGCAACTGATTAATTCCAGAAAAGAACAGACATGCTCCTTGTCGATAGAATATCCTTGTGTCAGTCTTATAGGTACAACTCAGGCGACCATGCTTTCAGAATTTGCCAAACAGAATCTCATGAAGAATGGCTTCATTGACCGATTCATTTTCGTTAAAGCTGAGGATAGCACAATCCCGCTGTGGTCAAAGACTGCTCCAACGAATGATGACAGTTATAATCCTGAAAACGTATGGAAAGAAATCATTGACCGTTTGATGACGCTTTCCCCGAATATGGATAACGGTATATGCCGATCTCGGATTATAGAGCTCACCAAGACTGCCTCAGAACGATTTGTGGACTGGCACAACGATTTTGCAAGGCTACAGAATGAGATTGAGGATGAAAAGCTACTAAATACCCGAACTGCGAAATGGGATTATCAAGTTCCAAGAATGGCGCTTGTAATCCAACTCCTCGCTTGGGCCTGCTACGAATCGGACGGCGATGTGGTATCGCTTGACGCAATGAATGCCGCTATCAAACTCAACTCGTACTTTGAGACTTGCTATGATGATCTGGAGCCATATCTCTCCCAGAACAGATTGAGTGGCGCCAAAGCTGAATTAGTCAAAGCGTTACCCGATGAGTTTCAGACTTGTGAGGCAATTGTCATAGGTAAAAGATTCGGTTTGAGTGAAAGCACGGTTAAACACGACCTTCCGAAATTCGCAAAAAGCGGTTACATCATTTGTCTTTCCAAAGGGAAATATAAGAAGATTCATAAATGATTGCACATTGCACGTCTGCATGTTTGCACTTGCTCCGCCATTACGGTATGTGCAGGATGTGCAATATGTAAAGTGCAAATCATATACACAATTAGAAATGTCCGAGCACAGATTTCATTTACGAAAATATTTTACTGGCTGCAAAGTCCGATGTCCGGATTGCGGTCACAAATCTTTCAACCGTTATATCGACAGTCTTGGAGAAGTGATATTTCCCGAAGATGTCGGCTGGTGCGACCGACCGAGTTGCCATAGTCAACATAACCATTCGCCGACCCGATATTTTCAGGAACACCCTGAAAAGCGACCTAAGGATTATTGTGATTACCGATTGTATCCAATTCATTCCCTTTCATTAAAAATGATTGAACCAAAGCCTATTATGTTCATACCGACGGAGCTGATGGAACAAACTCTCAAGGGTTACGAGAACAATCAGCTATACACGTTCCTGTGTACGAAAATCGGCGAAGAGAAAGTGCGTCATGCGTTCGACATTTATAAAATCGGAACTGCCCGATTATGGAATGGCTCTACTATCTTCTGGCAAATTGATATTGATGGAAGAATCAGAACCGGTAAGATTATAAAGTACGGTTCGGATGGCCACCGAGTGAAATCGGCGAAAGGGAGCATGATAAACTGGACACATTCCCTATGGCGTGACAGGCCGGAAGATTTTCAAATCACCCAGTGCTTCTTCGGCGAGCATCTGTTGCCATGCAATCCGGAATCAACGATAATGATTGTGGAATCTGAAAAGTCGGCACTAATTGGCTATATGTATTTCCCCGAGTTCCTATGGCTGGCGAGCGGAGGCAACAATGGCTGTCTCAATTCGCAAGCCTCAAAAGTATTATCCGGTCGAAAAGTAATTCTTGTTCCGGATCTGAACATGGAAAAGGATTGGAATGTCAAAGCTGCGATGCTTGCGGAAGTTGGTGCCGATGTTTCGATTTTCGATATGGAGCAGCTCGGCCCCACGCCACAAGACAGGCAGGCTGGCCTTGACATTGCCGACTTCATTCTTAGCGCGACACCTTCAAGTCGTGAAGCGATGTTCCGCGAGTTTGAGGAAATCAAACGGCACTGGCGAGAAAACAATCCCGAGTTTTACAAGAACTTCATGAAGCTATATACTGATTTTGATTGCGAACTGGTGTCTATTCGTCCAATGACCGAAGAAGAAATCGCCAAGTATGGCAAGCTACGAACAAGTGACGGTGCTGACACACATACCAAATGAAAGGGAAAGTGATATGTCAAATGAAGGCGATGGCGGACTTCCCCGTTTCGGTAACAAGTGAGGCTTCAATCCGGCAATTAAAGGACCTGACAGTTCTCCACCATCCGGCAATTATTAATCGATTTTACCATTTTCAATCTGACACATAACTCTTATAATTTCATGATATACCACCTATTAAGTTACCAAATAATTTTATGACCAAAACCAAGGACAACCATCAAATCCCACACACCGGAGAATGGAGTGTGAGGCTCACTCCCGAGATGCTGAACTATCTCACAGAACCGACTAAGTTCAGGGCATCGAAACTCGATGCTTATCTCAATCTTCTGGAAGATGCTGCGGTAGCGAGAACCACTTATGAGTCTGCCTATGGACAGACCTGCAGTCCGGAAGCCAGCCTGCTCGTAATATCTATTACCAATCTGGCTAAACGCTGGCACTGTTCCCGTGAGACAGTGCGTAAGTTTCTTGACCACTTAGAGGCTGTCGGTATACTGTCGAAGTCCCGGCTCAATCATCGCACACTCGTCACCATGACAATGGAATGCGACGATGCCAAACATTCGACCATCCTCACAACGTCTCTGGTTCCATTCAAGATGCCGCTGCAGCTTGCCAACAAGATAGACGAATGGCTCAGTGGCATCATCGACGATTGCGAACTCGCCGACACAATCGAAAATGAGATTGATTCTTTAGACCGCGAAAATGAGGATGCTTATTCGCGAAGTGTAGTAGGCTTACAGTACTCACTGTTTCGGCAACTGATTAGGAGGTGGTACGTGAATCCACGTGCCACTCCCGAAGTGGCCGACTCCTATAGCCTTGGTTGCCTTGAACACATCTTCTCGGTGTGTATGTCCGGCAACTGGCTGAAGTTGCTGAAATTTCTCAACGACTACTGCCCCGGTCTCAATCAAGGAATTTACCTCGCCGAGCGCAGCACAACCCCAGCCTCTGTTAAGGACGCACGATATGCGCTCTACGGTCTTTTCATCCATTTGAAGATCGATTTCAACAGCAACTGCCTCTAAAACGCGCCTGACCTTGCCCTTTCAACCGTCGATGGCAAGATGGCTTTAGAAGTCCATTCCGGCCTCTCAGACGTGTATTTTTACGCCTCTCATGGGGTAATTCTGGCGGACTATGTCAGACTACGTCCTGGTTGGCTTATAGACAACGTGCTTGCGCGAGTTGCCGCATTATTCAATGGCGGAGGAGCCTAATACCCACTATACAGAAAACAAGGGAAAGAATAAGAGGGAGAATATAATTAAAAGGCTTAATATTAGTTTATTATAATTTTGAGCAAATTCCGATGATTTCCAAGAATTGCGCTTTTAAGTGTCATTTTTGTTTCCCAAAGTGAGATGGATTTGAGATTTATTTTGTAACTTTGCGGTGCTGGCAGATACCGTGTTAAGAATAGGAAAACATCGGAAATCTGTCATGAATCTATAAAGTTTTTTCTAATACACAAACCTCTCTCCAATATGGGAAGAAACAGGAAACAGATAGCAGGAAATGTACCGATAAACCTGCGGTTCCAGAAAAGAGCCGGAGACCGCAAGGCTATCCTTATCGACCATTTCTATGACGGGAAGCATCACTATGAGAACACGGGGCTGTTCCTCATAGCCGAGACAACCGAGAAAGCCCGAAGGGAGAACGCCCGCACCATGCGCAAGGCGAATGACCTCTTGCATCAGCGAATCGATGAATACTTTTCATCGAAATCCGTTCCTGTTGTAGAAGAACCACCCGTCACGATGTCGGAGTGGTTCAAGGCTTTTGTAGCCGAGAAGAAACGGCAAGGCATCAGGACTGCCGACCGTCTTGTTAATTATACCCGTATCCTTACTGACTTTGACAGCACGACCATACTCAAGGATGTTGACAAGACTTTCTGCCTACGGCTCATAACCTATCTTCGTGATGAATACCGTACAAGAGCCGGGGAGAAACTCAGTCCTAAATCCATTTTCAATATAACCGGTTATTTTCTTACCTCACTCAACATGGCGGTTCAGACAGGGAAAATTGCCTCTAATCCGTGGTACAGGCTATCCCGGAATGACAAACCCAAGAATCCAAAGACCAAACGCGAATACCTGACGATTGACGAGGTAAAGGCTCTTATAGCCACTCCGTGCGAAAACGAGACCGTAAAGCGCGCTTATCTGTTTTCATGTTTCTGCGGGCTGCGCTTAGGCGATGTCATCAGCCTCAAATGGGAAAGCATCACCAATGACGGCGAGCGGTGGAAAATCGGAATCGTGGCAAGCAAGAACCAGCGTGTCCTCCATATACCGTTGAGCGCACAGGCGATGAAATGGATGCCGGACAGGACAGGTGAATTTGTTTTCCCTTCTCTCACACGCCAAGCTATTTTACGATATCTGAAGAACTGGGCGAAAGCCGCAGGGATAACCAAGACCGTCACTTTTCATACCTCAAGGCATACCTTCGCAACAATGCTGCTGACTTTGGGAACCGACATTTATACGGTGTCGAAAATGCTCGGACATTCAAGCGTGAAACCGACACAGATTTACGCCAGGATTATCGACGAGGCAAAGGACAACGCCGTATGTCTCGCCGACGGCATAGACTGGTAAGCCCCGTTACAAATACATCAAAAATAACTAAACCCATTTATACAAATACTGCTCTCCAATGGCAAGACCAAGAACTACCAAATTAAAAGAGCCGGTAAGGATGCGATTCAAGAAACTCGCCAACGGTTCAAAGTCGATATACCTTGACATCTATGTTGACGGCAAGCGCAGTTACGAATACCTGAAGCTCTACATTCTCCCCGAACTGAACGCCAATATCAAGGAACAGAACCGTACCACGATGGCGGCAGCCGAGAAGATAAAGTCACAGCGTATAATCCAGCTTACCGAAGACAGGGCTTCGTTGCGCCATGTTTCCAAACGTGCCGGCATCCTCGTTTCCGACTGGCTCGACACCTATAAGGAAGACAGAGAGAAGAACGGCGCACGGGGCATGAAGATTGTCAGGAAGCTCAAACGGATACTTGAACTGTATCGCAAAGGAGCGAGGATGAAAGATGTGAACAAGGAGTTTCTTCTCGGCTTCATTGACTATTTACGCAATGATTACCTTTCTCCTCAAGGGAAACCGATAGCCGCATATACCCAGCGAGGATATTTCGGCATCTTCAACTCCGCACTCAACGCCGCTGTGCAGGCTGATGTCATCCCTGACAATCCTGTCAACCGGCTGACACCGCAGGAACGTATCAAGGCACCCGAGAGCAAGAGGGAATACCTGTCAATCGACGAAATCAGGACTCTTATAGCCACTGAGTGTTCACATGAGATTGTCAAGCGCGCCTTCATGTTCTCATGCTACTGCGGTCTGCGCTTGAGCGATGTTTATGCGCTCAAATGGAAAGACCTTGTGCGCGACGGTGACATCTGGCGAGTTGGAATCGTCATGAAGAAAACCGCCGCGCCTATCTACCTGCCCCTTTCAAAACAGGCGACGGCATGGATGCCGGAACGCGGCGATGCCGCCGATGGCGACAATGTTTTTGCACGGCTGCCTAAAGGACAATATCTGAATGACCTCATAAAAGCATGGGCGAAGGAAGCCGGACTGTCTAAACATGTCACGTTCCATACATCGAGGCATACCTTCGCAACCATGCTGCTGACCCTCGGCGCAGACCTTTATACAGTATCGAAACTTCTTGGTCACGCCAATGTGAAGACGACTCAGATCTACGGAAAAATTGTTGACCAGAAGAAAGATGATGCCGTGAGCCGGATTGACAAGGCTTTTGAATAGCAGAACCACTTATAGAATTTTCAGCTGCTGTTCCTTGTTTGCGGAACTACCGATATGAATTGAAATTTCTTCCCTGTGCCTTATTCGGCATGGGGATTTTTCTTGCCCTGCCATTTCATCTGTAAATCTCTGTCACCATGTGAACGAGTGCCGGAAATCTGTGCCGATTTTCCGATTTTCATAGATAAGCTTAAAAGACAAGGGTTTATGCAGCCATCTTCGTTTGATTTCCATTCCTGTATTATAGCTTTGCAGTCCGAACAAGAAAACCAATCACAAATAATTTCATAACCAACAGGAATCTCAATGACAAAACCAAGTATGTTAACGCCGACCGAGGCGGCCGAATACCTCGGAATCAAACTCAGCTATCTCTACAAGCTGATGATGCGCCGTGTCATCCCGTACTACAAGCCGGGAGGCAAGCTCTGCTATTTCGACCCTGAAGATCTCGCCAAGTGGCAGCGCAGTGTCCGTGTCGCAACGGACGAGGAAATCGAAAGTCAGGCACAGGCCTACATTCTCAAAAACAGTATCAGACCATAACCAAATTCATTAATCATGACAGAACAGAACAAAACAACCATTCAGAATGTGGCGCAGACCATAGAAGCGATGGATGCTCCGGCACTTCCCCGTAAGGAGAGAAAGAGCAAAACGATTGACGAGGCGCAGATAATCCAGATAGAGCGCAAACTGTTATCCTCGCTCGGCATACATGAGGCGGACGCGCTTGCGGCGTGTATCGCAATCGGTGCGGGCAATCAGGAAGCGGCGGCTGTGAAAGGTTCCGACCGTCACCGTCTCAACCTCTATCTCAATGCCGGAACGAACAGGAAGGAGATGACGGAGCAGGAACTTTCGGAACACCGTCAGAGCCGTGCCCGTCAGCTTGTCAAATCTGCAATCCGCTATCTCGACAAGGAGGAGATGACGGCGGCGATGTTCACCGTCAGTGAAATCGCACGATGCAGGACCGACATTGACGAGGGCGTGAGGATGATACAGTTCTACAACTCATCAATGTCAGGGAAGTAACAGTTTTAACCGTGAACCGGAGTGTTGTACGGATGGCGAGAACACACATGGAATAATTTCAGATTAATTTCATCAGATACCGGTTTTTCTATCCGACAACGCTTTGGTTGCACTTACGATGCAAACAAGGAAACATGAACAAACTATCCAAGGAAACATACAAATTTCAAATACCGTCGCGCTTTGAAATCATTACTTTCAGAATGACTGTCGAGGTGATGAATCTGCTTAGCGGCACTACCGAGAACAAACGCGGCGACAAGGTAAGCAACACAATCCTCTTTTATGACCTGCTGTCAAGAATGGCTGTAAACGCGAAAGTGTCAAACGACTTCCGCCGCCCTCTGGCATTGAAACCTGGACAGGCGCAGTATTCGGAGCTTCGCCTCGCGGAACAATGGCAGATGAACCGGACCCGATTGCGCAATCTCCTTGACAGGATGGAACAGGCCGGGCTTATCTACACCAATCGCTCTTTGGTAGGCTCAGTTATGACATTCCCATCCGTACTGGGCTGGAGCCGCCCAGACAAGCCTTATATACGCAACCCCGTCTTTTTCAATGCGGATTGAGCTTCGGCCCCCGATATAGTGAATCCTCCGGGCTGCACAATGCCTCATAGTTAGCCGTGTGATTAGCCGTATGTCTTAAGCCGCTGGAAAGCAGGAAACGGGGATTTCGTTGCAAGATATGCCGCTGTATTACACTCCCTGTCGGTCTTTCCACACACGGCTCTCTTGCGTTGCCGCACCGGGCAACGGGACGCCGCTCGCAGGCTCGCACCGGTTCATTTATAACACTTTGCACATCCTTTATACATTCATTTCATGAATCTTAAAAACGAAAACAACAGAGAAAGGCGAAGTTCCTCTATGTCGTTTCGAGTCAGCAAATCTCAGCGTGAACTGATTGAGAAACTTGCCGACCGCTGCGGCATGAACCGCAGCGAGTACCTTCTTTCACGGGCTTTCGGTTATGAACCCAAGGCACGCCTGACATTTGCACAGACCAAAGTCCGCGATGAACTTATAATAGCCCGCAGCGATTACGCCAAATATACCTCGATGCTGAACGCCATTCCACAGCGCGAGCGCATGGCGATGTTCCGCAATCAACCGTGGATGATTGAGGCACTGCGGCGTCTCGACAGGACTGCGGAACTTATCACCGAAATAATCAACAGACATTTCTCCCCGAACCGCACACCGGGAACATCATTTGAAACAGACAAGGAACAGGACTCGTCATGGTAGCAAAAGCAGCATCAATAAGTCACGGCATCAACGGTATCAGATATATTTCCGGTGAGTCAATAAACAAGAAGCATCCGGAACTGATATACCATGTCAAGGACAATCTGCTTCCTTGTGAACTTGACGCAATGGGTATCTGGGATTTGATAAAAGCCAATGCGCCGATGAAGAAGAATGTCATCCGCATGGAAATCAGTCCGGCGCCGGAGCATACCGATAATTTCACAATGCGGGACTGGCAGAAGCTGTGGGATGATTTTGTCAAGGAGTTCGACCGCATCGAGCTGACAGATGAAAACGGCAAGGTGTATTCACATAAGACAAACATTGCGAACAGCATCTATACCGTCTGGCTTCATTATGAATCGGACAGCGGTATACCGCATCTTCATGCCGCCGTGTGCCGTAAAGACTGCGACGGTAAGACCAGCAACGACCATAACATTCACATCCGAGCACAGGAGGCGGCGCAGAACGTGGCTATCAAACGCGGCTGGATAACAGCGGCTGAAATACACGCCATGAACGCCGAGAAAGTCGCCGATGAGCTTATGAATATTCTTCGTTCAATGCCTTCCTGGTCATGGCAAGATTATGCTGCAAGAATCCGAGCAAAAGGTTATTCTATTATGATACGTCCGGGAAAGAAAGGCGTTTACGGTTATTCCATCGGAATGGGCAAAGCCAAGTTCAAGGCATCCGAGCTTGGCACCGGTCGCAAGCTGACCGCATCAAGAATTGAGGACACATGGAAGAAGCTTCACAGCCAGTCCGAAGCGAAGGCGAAGCAGCCTGTCAGGAAAGCCGGAACACATCCGGTTACGCCTGTTGTGCCCCAACTTGTTGCTACTCCGGACAGACAAGTAACCGATTATCTGTTATGGCGTGAGAACACAAACCGATACGAGCTTACGCATGGAGGCAAGACCTCTCAGTTCTACATTCCCAAGGATGTAATGCAGATATTCGACGATGCTTTCGATTACCGTTATACGGCGAACTGGCAAGAGTTAACCGACATGGCTGTTGCCCTGTTCGTTGGTCTGACAGCACTCGATACCGTTTCAACCGGCAGCGGCGGAGGCGGTTCGTCAAATGATGACAACTGGCGCGACCGCAAGGACGATGAAGAAATTGAACGTGCCCGCAGATGCGCCCGCGCAGCCGCCGCACGTCTCGGCAAAACCCCGAAATCAGGCCGCAGAAGATGAAATTTTGAAGATGCCAAGCCCGAACTGCCCGAAGGCTACGAATAACTATATCAATGGCACCGAGAGAAACCAAACACATCTCTCGGTGTCATTATTTCATTCTCTAAATTAGTTGTTTAGACAATCCAATTGTCAGTCGCTACTATAATAGAGAAAGCAATGCGTGATAGCATTCTCCGTGCTATAATCTGTTGCGTTCTGTCATTCCGGCTGATTTCCCTTTGTAGCGGCTCATTGTCGTGTTGAACGAGTAACGGATTATAAGCCGTAGGGATTGCGTGTCGCTGTAATTCCATTTATCAAGAGTCATTTGTTGACCGTATGTAATCATGGAGTTTCTTGAAGTTTTGAATATATCCGTCGCTTGGAGCTGAAAGAACCATCCTCTCAGATTCTTAGTCACGCCGAGGTTGAACTGCCAGGACGGTTTGAGAGTAACGACATCCATATCCCCTCGTGTCCTGCCGGTAAGGTCAGCACTGACATTGAATCCGTTGCCAAGACTGATGGTGTTGTACATATTCCAAAACAGAACCGGCGAATTCAATTCCTTTTTTCCGTTCAGCGTAGGAATATCAACATGCTGACCTAAAAGATTCAACCGCAATCTCGGAGACCAACGACCAAACCGAGGCGACAGAGACAAAAGAATATTGTATTTTGTGATATGTGAAACATTTTCATAAGTCATAAGATTTACGGGTGAACCGGTTTCATAGGGCTTAATAACGCTCACAATTGCGTCTTTGTCATATTGCCACGACACATTAAAAAACACCCACCGCCAAATACCGGCCAACGAAACTTCATGTATCATTTCAGGGATAAGCGTCGGGTTACCTGTTTCGTAAGTAAATCTGTCGTCATATTGTATAGCACTGCTTAACTGGCTATATAGCGGTCGTTTTGTCTTGGCAGTATAGGACAGTGTGAAGTTCGCCTTTTTGATAGGAAAGGTAAAATCGAAATTGGGATAAAATCTGCTGTATTTCTTACTTTGTTCAGGTATAAAGACCGAATGCATATAATAATCGGATTTTACTCTTTCAAATCTTAGACCTGCACTAAATTCGACCGATTTCACAGGGATGTTCGCCGAAACAAAGGCTGCAATATTCGACTCCTTGATATGGTCATCTGCATCACCGAGATTATCACCATTGTTGACATAGAGGTCTTTCCGATTGGTAGAAGTGATTTCGTAGCCAAATTCAATATCATTGTCACCAAAGGCATACCCGGCAGTCCCTTTGGAAGCCCAAAGTCTGTTTTTAACCCTATTTTGGCCTATAATGGAAGTGATGGCGGTTACATTACTCGTTTCCTGAATGTCCTGAACGCTGTTATTGCGACGTGAATAATAGTCGTTTGTAATATTTACCGTAAAAGCTTTGATTTTCCCGAGGTAGTAAAGGTTTATTGAATTAGTAGGCATGCTGCGTCGGTTCCAGTGCGTTACCAATTCAATGTTTTCGTCGAGACTGCCATTCAGCAATATGTCCTGATTGCTATACCAACGTGATTTGGAATATGGCGTGGTCGCATACTCGTATTTCATGCCAAGAGAATGACTGGGGTTAATCTGCCAATTTATTCCTATTGTGCCTGTCAGGTTTGTACTGACCGGTAAGATGGTCATGTCGGATTTCAAATTATAGATGTCCTTTGATGTGACTATCGAGGTATTGTTGGTCTGTTGCTGATAACGATGTGCATGGTCGAAATTGAACGCTCCGAACACGTCAAGGCCTTTTGTCCTGTAAGAGAGTGCCAGATTATTAGCCTGTGAGAAAGAATGCGCCTGACGGCTCATAGACTGTAAAGAACCGCTTAAGCCATCCCCCTGTTTCGGAACCGTCTTTATCAATATTACCGATTTAACGTCGGCACCATATTTGGCGCCGGGATTAGACACGACCTCGACGCTCTGAATATCCTTGGACGAAAGTCTTTCAAGTTCGCTCCGATCCATCATGCGGTGCCCGTTGATATAAAAAATCGGGCTGCCCTTGCCTATCAACTCTATATTACCGTCGTGGGCTCTGATGCCCGGCATTTGGAGCAGCACATCGAAGCATGTTCCCGCATCGCTAAGAGCGGTACCCTTTACCTTGGAGACCAAACCTCCCTTAGTTAATTTGTATGGCACAGTACGCGCCGTAACTACGACCTCATTAAGCGTACGCTCCTGAGGGATGCCTAATGTGTCCGTACTGTTGACGTTTTGTGAAAATGCCAGATGATAGACAAATGACATTAACATGAAAAGTATAATCTGTTTCATATCCTTTGTTTTTCGGCAAAGGTAACAACAGATTATCGGTATTCACGTCATTTGCGGTTTCACTTTTGTTGCAGGTTGGAATCGGACATTACATATTCGTTTCAATACCCAAGCAATCGGATAGATATCAGCCAAATACAAATTGAGCCATTCGGAATGACATGCGACTTTTTAATCGGGTTTTCCTTGTTCGGACAGCACTGTCGGAGACGCCCAGACAAGCAGCGATAGCCGAGTTGGGGGTACGCATCACAGAGAGCAGCGCAGTGACAATGTCATCCATAGTCATCTTTCCGGCATCTATGCGCATATCAATGATGAAATCAGCAAAACATTCGAGAAGCGATTGCCTTATTACTGAACGGTCTTTCAATGGAAGATATGATTTGTTGTCATCATATGCCAGTTCTCCCTTCTGTATAAGGTTCAGCGTTCCTGTTGCCCTGAAGCGGCTTATGCATATATCCGCGCGTTTCATGATAATCTCAAACGGGACTTCATCATCCGGTCTCTCTTCATCGGCTTCGATTGCTATTTGCTTTCTTCGGAGTAGTTCAATCTCTTTCTGTAGGTGGATATATTTTTTCTTACTGTTCCAAAATATCCACGCGAAAAGTCCGCCTGCCACCAGCATCAAAGTCAAAGCTACTATCCATACATTCTTTGTCTGTGACTTTGATTCCAATAACTTGACTTCAAGCGCAGCGTTTTTCTCTGCTGTTTCTGATTCAATCTTCTTGTTAAGTGATATCCTCTCACTTATTGAATCATTTATCTCTGTGCCTTTACCGGGGAAAACCTTGCCGCTTTTTGCATAACCTATACAGTTCGACAGCATCCGGAGGCTGTTGTAAGTATTTATCGAATATTTTTCAGGATTTGAATTATATAAGTTATTGGATTGGCGCAGATATAAAGTTGCCGAATCTATCCGGTTTTGGTTTAGATATAGAAAACCTTTGGTTATTAACTTCCCAAGACTTTCTGAATCTATATTGTCGAGATATTTGATACTCCGGTTAAAATCTGATACCGGTAAATTTGCGTAATTCAACGCAAATGTTGTGTAATAAGGAGAATTTGTCGGAGTATGCGCGATTGCTTTATCTAAATAGGCTACTGCTGAGTCATTTTCGCTAAGGAAAGCGTAGTATATCCCGATGTCATGTAAGGCGCGTGATTTGTTTGCCCCCGACTTGTCTGACTGAATGGCTTTGTGAGCATACTCAATTGCCTTCGCATAATCTTTATTTAGAATTGGATGCGAATACAAGTCTGACAGATCAAGATATATGTCAGAAACGGAAGGTGATGTCGTCGGGGTGGCAAAATTCGAAGCGTCGATGAGATACATTGCGGCAGAGTCCTGCTGACTCTTCCATTTCATTTGAATGGATGCCAGTTGATACATCTCTAATAGATGGGTCGTATCTGCTTTTGCAGTATAATATTGGATAGCATCATCCAAACCCTCCAGAAACAAATAGGTTTTACCTTGTTGCAACCGTTCAATAGCCGTTAGGCGAATCTTATCCGCATCGTCATCTCCTGACTGCGAACTGCACCCTATAAATAACATGGCAAGAAAGATGCAAATATATCGAACCAAATGTTTTGACATTAGCTTACGGTTATTATCGGTTGTCCGAAGAATGAAGACAGCATCGCGAGAGTGGCGATAGTGAAGTTGTGTTGACCACTCAGCCATTTGGTAATCTCACTCGGTCTGCGCCCGAGTGCGTCGGCAAACTGTTTTTTGGATAATCCGCGCTGACGCATAAGAGCGTCGATACGGTCGGAAATCTCGAAAGAGAGGTCAACCTCTGCCTGCACGGTTGCCGGAATCGGGCCGAGCATTTCTTCAAGTGTTCTCGATGTACGTTTCATAGCTCAAAAATATTGTCGGTTTCAATGGTTGACTCTGTTATGTTAACATTGCCATTCGCAACTTCCTGGCTTAGAAGCTGCTCGAACTTTTGCAAGGTCATTACATACCCGTTGAGAAGCGAGTCATCCTCGTAACGCTGAGACTTCTTCACTCCGCCGTTACCCAGCACAAGTATTCTGTCAGATAGTCGCAGACAGTATAGCCGTAATTTGGAGGATGTTACTGGGAGTGCAACTACCGAATCATTCATCTTTCCCTCAGGACGAAAGTATCGCTCCAATGCACCGGTTCGGGCAATACGTTTGATAAATGCGGCGATACGCCTGAAATCCTCGCTGTACTCGGCATCCTCTCTGAATTTGGTGACAAATTTTTCAAATTCAGATTCGACATCGCGGAGAAACTGCAGTGTATAGATTGTGCAGTTCTCGCCGTCCTGGATAAGGTATAATTCTACTTCGCTCATGGATAGTGTATATTGCGTTTGATATTATAACGCAAAGGTACGACAAATATTTCACTTAAAGATAAAATAATGCGAAATTTTTCAAACGCCTCTCTTTCCTTTTCTTTCCCATGTGCCCACAAGTGGGCTGTATAAAATATACCCTCGTGAATCGCATCAAAACTCCCTTACAAATAAAATTTATTTATGTTTCCATTTTGTTTCTTACATCATAACAATTTAGTAGTATATAATTGATTATTGAATAGTTATATGATATTACTTGGGTAAGAGCCTACTTCCCCCCCCCCTTTGATTTAAAATCGGCGGGGAGTTGCCGCATCGGCAGGCCAATCAAGAGCAAGCTCAGGCCCTTTTATCAATATGTTTAACTCTTATAACTCAATCAAATGGCCAGACAGGTATTAGATTGCAGCCCTTCAGCGGGCATTACTACAAACCAGTCGAATGAACACCAGAGACGGTGGTCAGAGAAGAACTGGGAGCGTGCCGCCAAAAACGGCAATTATGATATAACCCGTGCTCACCTTAACTTTGAGATTGCCAAGGGTGGCATAGTTCAACCAATCGACTCCTCGAAAAGCATCCCCCACAGGATGCGCGAGACTCTGAGGGCACGTGGAATCACCGACCCGAATGAGGAGATGAAACGCAAAGGCAAGCAACCCAATCGCCGCACCGTTGTGAACATCATCTTCGGAGGAAGCCGCGACCGGATGCACCAATTGGCATTCGGAAGTCAGACAGTCAATCTGGAACATGGCGCTGACAATTCGTCCATCATCCGCTGTAAAGACATCGAAGAATGGGCCATGGATATTTACAGATTCGCCTGCGACAAATGGGGCGAAGACAATATCGTCGGTTTCTACGTTCACCCCGATGAGAAAAATCCGCATATACATTGCACCTTGTTGCCTATTACACAGCAAAATAAGTTTTCGTATAAGGAGCTGTTTGCGGGGTCTGACAAGAACACTTTCCGTGAACGGACCATTCTGCTTCACAATGAATTGGCTGTGGTCAACGAGAAATGGGGACTTGGCCGAGGACTTAGCAAGACCGTGACCGGCGCCAAGCATCGTTCAACAGAAGAGTATCGCGCGCAACTACATAAAGAGTGTAACGATATGGAACTTGAGATAGCTGAAAAGCATGAGACTTTACGGGAGCTGTATGCGGACATCCGTAAGGCGGAGAAACGCTGCAAAGGTCTCAATACAATGATTACCAATCTTGAGTCTCGTCAGGCTGATCTTATTGAACAAATTGACCGGTTGCAGTATGAACTTGAATCAGGGAATGGTGATGCCGAAGAGCTTAATCATCGAATCTCCAATCTTGAAAAAGAGCTGCGCACTACCGTATCGACACTCGAAGACAAGCGTCAGAAACTCAAAACTGCTGATAAGCAACTGAAAGATCTCAAAGAGGAATTGGAATCCGTCAGCGAAAAGCGCGACAATGCAGCAAGAGACTTCCATGATTTCACAGCGAAGAATCAGGAACAAGTTCGCATGAGATTAACTGATGCAGTCTTCGGCAGGTCGGTTGTCGATATGCGTTCGCTGTTGGCAGCCATAACACCAGAGCAGAAAGCCGAGTTCGATGGAGAGTTTCTTACAGCAATGGCAGAAAAACCCAACGAAATATTGAAGTGCGCCATGTATCTATTCATGGGCTATCTCGATGGAGCATCCCAATTCGCCCAGTCATGCGGTGGTAGCGGTTCTTCATCCGATCTACCATGGGGCCGCGATCCAAACGAAGATGACCGAAAGTTCGCCTACCGCTGCATGATGCAAGCTCACAAGATGCTCAGACCATCAGCTCCCAGACGCAACTGGGGTAGCAAACGATGAAGTGGTGAACCGGATGAATTAATCGAGAGGGGGGGCAAAATTGACGTCCCTCTGATTACCAACAAAGTACGCTTAAATTTTCGCTAAACACATATATATCCATGAAACTTTTTAGGTTAAATACATTGACGTTTACAAAACGTCATTTTGGCGTTTAGTATCAACTCAAGCGCATTCTTGACGCAGAAGCTCCTCCCAACAAATATGTATCGCATACTATCCCTAACGTCTAATATCCTTTGGGATGACATAAAGAAGTAGCATCGACTTTATGAAAATGGTTGTGTCAAATGTGGTCATCACAAATAGGTTCAACATCCCAATTCCCATGGCCACCACCTTCCCATATTCCAGTATAGGCCCAATGCTCATAGTAGATCAGCCATCGTATTGTCCAGTGAACAATCGTGTCGGCTATAAGCTTAGATGAATTCCAATCTGATGGAAGGCAAATGCATATGCGTTGTCGTTTAGTATCGTAGGTGTGAGGAAGACGTTTCGCATTTTCAGGCATCCTCAATGGTTTGGGAGAAAGTACATACACCTGTGGCACCATTCCATCGCGGTAAATAATCTTAATCCGATATGTATCGCTTAAATCTGTTGGCGTGAGTGTAAAAGTCCATTCAAAACCATTGTGTAACAGATGCCCCTCCGAGTCCGGATATCGAATCCGGAGGGTACATAACTGCTGTGCTGCAGAATATCGTCTATTTTTCACCAAAGAAACAATTTGACGCATTTAATGTTTTCCCAATGGTTCCTAGTGCCCCTGTGGCTGCAACTTTCATAATTCCATCACGAATATTGCTTTGATGATCATCTATAAAAGATTTTGAGACCGATGCTGCTACATCGGGACCAACGGCATTCCCTAATTTTATACGAAGTCTCGGTCCTTTAGAGTGGAAGATTTCGTTAAGGTCATTACTTACAGCTTCGAGCCACCGGAAGAAATTCTGCTGACGTTTAAGATGTGTTGGCCACTTGTCAGCGAAGTTTTCCTCTGGATTGACCGGGTTCTCAACAACATATTCGTTCTTGGCGTTTTTATGGATAAACTGTGACATGCGATTCACTACATTACATAACGCCTGTACCAAATTTTCCTCTCCCTGATAAGCCCTGCCAGCCAAAGTTGTAATAATTATCGAAATCGGCTTATCATCATGGTCGTTGCGAAACATGATATCTCGGTGCCTTTTCAAAATTTGGACAACCTGTTGAAGAATCGACTTTTCTTTAGCCAGCTTGCCAATCGGCATGATTGAGGCCATTATAGAACGACCTTCCTTGATTATCCTTGCTGTGCGACAACGGTCGGCAAACCAGTAGGCATACGCATCCGGGTTGCTTGAATGCCATGTGAGAATATTCTGCCCTGTGTAGTAATCTGCAGACTTGGTGTCGGTGATTCGTATGGCAATACGCTTTGCCTGCTCAAGGCTAAATGCTTGTGACAAGACTTCTCGAAGAACACGGTCATACCCAGCTTCTGATACCGACGGAAGAATATCCATATGGTACCGCTCTGATTTAGAGTTGGAGTTTTGCCGATAAAGCAAAGTCCAGCACCGACGTCCTTCTTCATCCAACATGTCCTTATATACACCATGACTTTTGAGTCGGTCTCCGATTATACGTTTTAGGTCTGCTTGCGACCAATAGGGACTTTTGCCGGTGAGCCTGATAACAAGATCTACGTCTAAGTCATCATCCTTCCCCACTGGCTGGATGATAGTTCCAAGGCGTAAAGAGCCTTGCGGGAAAACGAGTGGAGAGTATCCATCAAGTCGCGGATCATCTTCCAGATATTTCCCGACTGCGCCATAGCTTTTAACCAGATTTTCAAACTGTGTCTCCGTAATAGAGATTTCGTTTACAAGAGCAGTTAATAACTTCGTGTAAGCCTCCATGTCTGGAGTATTAAATGTTACCATATTTTCAATTATTAATTATTACTGTCCGCTAAACTTTTGAGGTCAACTTAAAATTAGGGCCGATTCTTGCAAAGCAAGCGACTAAAGTCGATTACCATTTGCAGGATTCGGCCCTAAATGGTTATTTTGGTGTCGCCAAACAATCCGTCAATAACCATGAGTAAAAGTAGTAATTTTTTCGGACAGCCGATATATGGACAGCTGATAAAATCACTTGACCGCGAAAAAATTGTTGAAATGAGCCGCAGACATGGAGGAGAGAAGTATGTAAAGAGCTTCGACGGCTACACCCATCTGCTGACAATGCTGTATGCGGTGATACAGCGGTTCGACTCATTGCGAGAAATAGAGACATCTATGACTGCGGAAGTCCGCAAACTACATCATGTGGGCATCGACACCGTACCTAAGCGCAGCACTTTGTCGGATGCAAATGCCAGACGTCCGGAAAAGTTCTTTGAGGAGGTCTATCGCGACCTGTACGAAGCCAACAAGGGCATTCTTTCATCGGACAGCCGGCGTAACGGCACGGAAGAATGGATAAAACGGCTGCGCATCATCGATTCCACAACCGTAAGCCTGTTCTCCAATGCCATTTTCAAGGGTGTTGGTCGCCATCCGAAGACAGGCAAAAAGAAAGGCGGCATTAAGGTCCATGCAGTGATACACGCCAATGAAGGTGTGCCATGCGATGTAGAGTTCACATCGGCGGCGACAAACGATTCGTTCATGCTCGCTCCAAGCCATTACAAGCGTGATGAGATAGCGGCAATGGACCGCGCCTACATCAACTATGACAAGTTCGAGGAACTGACCGACCGCGGCGTTGTCTATGTCACTAAGATGAAGAAAAACCTCAATTACGAGGCGCTTGTGGACTGCATGCATCAGAATCCGCAGGGACTTATGGAATATCGTGAGCAGGTTGTGGTATTCCGCAAGGATGACATCAATCACATCGCACGGATAATCACATATGTTGACATCAAGAAAGGCAAGAAGCCCAAACACGTCTCGTTGCTGACCAATGATTTTGACATGCCGTTGGGGACGATAGTGGCGATATACCGCCGTCGTTGGCAGATTGAGTCGCTTTTCAAACAGATAAAACAGAACTTCCCTCTGAGATATTTCTATGGCGAAAGCGCAAACGCCATCAAAATCCAGATCTGGGTGACGCTCATTGCAAATCTTTTGCTTTCCGTCTTGCAAAGCAAGCTAAAAAGGCGATGGAGCTTCTCGGGACTCGCCACAATCGTGCGAATTGTGCTCATGTATTACCTCAATCTTGAAAAGTTTCTCAATCAACCCGATGCGGATTTGAATATCATGCTTGCCGAAGCCTCCGAATCTCCTCCTCAAGAGCATGAATTCGACTAAAGGGGGCTTGTCCAAGACAAAAAGTAAGCCCAACTTCTACTACTCAAGAAGTTGGACCCACTGATTTACGGTTTAGCGGACAGTAATGAAAAAGATACATTGTTATCTATTTATTTGGGACAGGTTAAAATTGACGCATTATTACAATCAGGAAGAAAAGATGATGCTATAAGTGAATTGCAAAAGTTAGAAAATATCAATGGAAGGGATTTTAGTGATGATTATTCGGTGCCTTACAAGGTTTTCATAAGTAATGGCGATATGTCGCATGCAAAAATTTATTTGGATTCAATTATGGCGTCATATTCGTTGACAAACGACAGTGGATATAAATTGGTTGCGCAGTTGGATTATTATACAGCTTCCGGTGATGCGGCGACCGCGTTGCAGTTTGCCAAAAGTTATATTGATTACTTGTATAAAGAGAATTTGAAACAGTTGAATAAAAGCGTACTGCAAGCGCAGAGCGATTATTATGAAGCGTTGGGAAACGAAGCATCCTTGCGGGCGGATAAATTTTGGAACTGGTTGGTTGTAAGTATATTCTGTATGTTTTTTGTTATCATGGCTGGTTTGTTATACCATAGATATAAAATAAAGATAAAACGGATAGAATTACGCACCAAGATATGGGAGATCAGTGAATTATTGGCAAAAATGCAAGAAAAAGATAATGAACTCAAGTCTGTCAATTACAAGACATATTCGGCAAACAAAGCAATTGATAAATTGCGTTTGGAAATCGAAGAAAAAGAGGATGCATTATTAAGATTGGGCAATAGTATAAATGAATTGTATAAAAGTCAATTCAAGATATTGAATGAATTATGTAGGGAATATTATTCTAAAAACGAAGCGTCAGAGAGAGTGCGTAAAACATTATACAAAGATTTTGAGTCAATTATTCTTGAGTTGAGAGGAGCGTCGAAGTTCCAGAAATTAGAAGAATCTCTCAACATGTATTGCGATAATATAGCAGAAAAACTTAAAACAACGGTGAAAGGTTTAAAGTATGCAGATTATAAAATGCTTATTCTGATTTTTGCTGGATTATCGGTTAATGCCATATGTGTCATTTGTGATATTGAAAGGGGGAATTATTATATCAAACGACAACGTTTACGCGACCGCATACAACAAAGTGACAGTGTTTACTGTGAATTATTTCTGTCACACATGAATATGTCGGTTGAGTGAATCAATAGCCAATAGTAAGAATCGAAGTGAATATTTTAATAAAAACGCTATTAAATTCATCCGAAATTTTTGACAAAATTCGATGTGTTTGATTTGTGAAAATTTACATTGCAGATTTTCAGTATTTTACCTTGAATTTTGTTTGATTTTTTAATAGCAAAAATTTCGTTGAAAACACATTGATTTAAATAATTTTGTGAGAAATTCATTACTAATTCTCATAAAATGAAACTTATTTTAAACATTGTGTTTTGCCTGATTATGGCATTCGCGCCATTAAGCGTTTTAGGAGCATCTTCTGGTTCGGGTAGTGTACCTACAAAACATCTTAGCCTAAAAGGTAGTAATATACCACGGCCAAGAGATGACGGATGGGAGGAAAATGTGGTTGAATGCACAGTTGAGAATAACTGGGTTAGCATAACATTTGAACGGTCAGAGGGATTTGGCACGCTTATCCTTAAAGATGGAGGAGTAGATGTTATAAGCACCAGTATGTGTGATACTTCATCTGAGATTCGTTTTCCATTGCTTCATACGGGTAATCCATTATTAATCATCATTCGGACCTCGGAGGGGAACGAGTATGAAGGATGGATTGAGTAACAATTTGTAACTAAATTTTCAACAACCACTTAATAACAAGAATCAACGTGCGATTGGTTGGCTGTTTTGCGCATAATTCTTTGCAAATCAATAAAGTTTTTAATAGTTTTGCGGATAGCAACCAATCAATCGCCTTTAATTAACCAATCAACCAACAAAAAATTCTTTTAAAATGAAACAGTTTTTAATTATTTCAATTCTTGCGGTGATGGTTGCTGCATGCTCCAGCGAAGAACCAATGCCGGTAAC